>ERZ1673785.6-NODE-6-length-202073-cov-30.071716_pt1 | contig 202073 bp, 175 predicted proteins | sample MGYA00580131_ERZ1673785 | MGnify/ENA primary metagenome ERZ1673785 (study PRJEB41219, sample SAMN04549622) | soil metagenome | isolation source: soil | place: USA: Wyoming, Fireholl Drive Yellowstone National Park | collected 2009-07-28 ...
GATGGTAGTGAGGGTTTGTCCCTTGTGAGAGTAGGACGCTGCCAGGCTGCCTTTAAATTCTTTTTGAAAGCTGGGCTTATTGTAGAGAACCATACAAGAGTACATTCTTTTGAAATCATTTTGATATACTGATTGAGCTGTATGTGAACCAAAATATGGTTTATTAAAATATTCCGCAGTAGCTCAGTGGTAGAGCATTCGGCTGTTAACCGAACGGTCGCAGGTTCGAATCCTGCCTGCGGAGCCATGCTTCCATAGCTCAGTTGGTAGAGCACTTCCATGGTAAGGAAGAGGTCACCGGTTCGAGCCCGGTTGGAAGCTTTGATGAAAAACGTTGATATAACAAGGTTTTCTCGATGTGCGAGGGAGCCTTTTTTTGTTTTTATATCATTCTTCAACAACATTTTGACGGCAATAAGATCTTTTATATTATTTTTAAAAAAATATAAAAGACCTCGATAAAATTTATGTCGGCCAAAAGGATGATGTATAAAATTTTGTGTAAAGCATAAGGTAGGGTATTTTCTGATTTGGCCAAATATTCCAGAGAACCCTACCTATGTCTAAAAGAATACCGAATGGTGACTGGGCTAATCAACAGGAAAGTGCCATTCGTCAGTTTGTGAATGAAAAATTAGAGCTGATTAATGTGGGAAGAAATGAAACATTTCCTCGAGATTGAACAAGCTGGAACATCGAATATGAGAAACGGCTACTATTAACGAAATCCAGATGCACAATACGGTCGGATTACCGGAACGGAGAATTTCAAACGCATTTGTTCCCCCTCCCTTACCAACGCCATACCGGCTGGCTCGAGGAAGCGATCATCAAGATGTATCAAAATGACATGAGTACACGTGAAATTGGTAAGTTTATCGAACGAATTTTAGGAAATGCCAATCGTTTTGACTTGAGTTCCAAAGAATTCGGTGACATCTGCCGTTTAGCCATTGAACTGTCTTTTCAAGTGCTTCAAGTAGAATGTATGCATTCAACCCTTTTTCGGAATGGCTGATTAAGTGAAATCTAGAGTTTATTTACTTCCACAAGTGTTTTATTATCAAATTCGTACACTTTATCACATAGTATGTGAATATCCTCACTGATATGACTCGCCAATAAGATGGTTGTCCCCTGTTTTTTCAATGACAACAGCAATTCTCTTATCTGTTTGACTCCTGTTTTATCCAGACCGTTCATTGGTTCATCTAGTATGAGTATTTTCGGCTTCTCCATAATTGCTTGTGCGATACCCAATCTTTGTTTCATACCTAAAGAATATTTTTTCACACTTTTCTTGCTGTTCGGATCTAGACCGACACTTTGGATTGCTTCTATAATCTCCTTATCACTAATCTTATTGCGTATAGAAGCTAAGTATTTTAAATTTTTAAATCCGGAGTAATCGGACAAGAATCCTGGTGTCTCGATAACAGCACCAACTTCAGTGGGAAAGTCAATATCCTTCCCTAAAATATTTCCAAAAATTTTAATTTCTCCTTGGTCTGGGAGTAAAATGCCGCAAAGTATCTTAAAGAAAACTGATTTACCACTCCCATTATGCCCGACAAACCCGTAAATCTTTGCTTCTTCAATATCAAGATTTATATTACTGAATACTTTCTCCTTTTTAAATGTTTTGCTCAAGTTCCTTACCTGCAATACAACTGCCATAGTTTATCACCTTTCCTTGAAAATTCAGCAATCTAACGTCGCGTCATAACGCGATACGACAAATAAATGAACAGAAGAATCCATAAAACATGAAAAAAGACAAAACCAGCGATTGAATGACTCCCGCTACCTGGAGCCAACACGTCATAGTTTACAAGTCTGCCATGGCTTCCAATCCATAGATTCACATTCCCAAAAATGAAAGGAATGATGTACATTAAAGCAGCAGAGAAGTACCCGTAACCGCTTTTTTGGGTAAGGAGGTTGATATATACTTGCCACAAACTAATACTAAAAGAGCCGATTAGCTGGATAATCCATGAAAGGAATAGAAATAACCATTGTGAATATACATCTTTTGACGATAATTTACCTGCCCAATACTGGACTGTAATATCACCTGACTTATAAATAGAATGCAAAATGAACCAGGACAGACTGTAATAAAAAAATAGGTACACAACATGAATGGCAAATAAGACGGTCAAATGGGACAATGCCCACGCGTTCCTGTTAGATATCCGCAGCAAAGTATACAGTAAATTCTCATGAAAATTGTTTTCCATGTATAAGTCAACAATATACGCTAATACGAAAAAAGGGAGCAATGTATGAATGATCGTTAAAATATCCGCCCCCTCAAACACGGCAAAGTGGAAGATGAATGCATCTATAGTGGATGAGACAAGATCGCCATAATATAGAAGTGTGACCAAATTAGAGATGACGAACACTGCGATCGCCAGAAGCCACTGATGATAAGTAAAGTAGCACATATTAAACTGAACAAGGGCTTTCCATTCTCTGATCATATTCAAGATCCCCCAAATTCCAGCTTTGATTTTCGCATCCACAAGACGAGAAGCATTAAAACTATTGGAGAAACAGTTGCTGCATTCAACACCATTGCCGATTGGAATCCGTTTTCATTCAGTCTAAGCGTCACGAGATAACCGTTATGGATATACAAAAACGGAACATACGATACAAAAAACCTATAAGCAAATAAATGGTTAATAACAAGAAGCATCACCGTCACCGATACTGCTTTGACGATGCGATAACCATCGGCTGACGCATAAACAAACAAATATAGGATGCTGAGAAACCAAATACTTAAGACATATCGTATAGCTAATAGAATAAAACCAGTAACTGGTTGTATATGCCCAATAAGCTCCCCATGGTAAAGATTGGAGGATCCTGGACTCCAATGGATGCTATAACCGTATAATAAAAGAGAAATTAGAGTAATAATACAAAGATATACGAGCGTGTACAGTGTACTTATTAAAAGTATTAGGAACATTTTGGCAAGTAACCACGTCGATTTTTTATTTAAACGCAGCAGAACATAGAGAGTTATCGACCGATCATCGCAAATATCACTTAACACAAACAGGAAGAACAGCAAAAACAAGAACAATTGATAGTAAGGATGATACAGCATATCGAAGATTAAATCCCACATATTGAGGAAACGGTTGTCAATATGCGCTAATTTGCTATTGGCCAGAAAAGTTGCTAAACAAACGAGCAATACAAACAAAACAGCTTTTCGAGTCAGAACTACGTGCTTCACTTTGTGTTTCATATAGTTTAAAAGAGTGGTCTTAGTGCTCAGGGGATTGGCATTAGTCATCAATTCTCACCCGTCTCGTTCTCCAAATAAAAATTACATAACCTGTAATCAAAATCGTGATCATTGACCCGTATACATAGAATGGCGAAACTTCAGGCCATAAATCATACCAGGTGGATGGAGAAAACTGATATTGATCCAGGATGGCTCCTGCGGTAATCTCCCAAATACCGAAAATCAGAAATGGCCCAACGTATACAATTGCTTTCTTCTTGACGAAGGTGGAAAGGCATAAAGCGATACAGGCGAAACACGCTCCAAGCAAAAAATGCGTTAAAAATTTGATCCAAATATACAATTCAGGCTGTGTGTTGAACAATGTGTAGAATATGCCTTCTTCCTGCAGTTGTCGATAGGGGGAATCGGCATCATTATTAAAAAAATAGAAATTATAGCGTAAAAGATAAACTCTGGGATGAAGATAGCAAGCCCCCCAGTTAAAGTGGCGGCCAAGAATTTGTTCCTAACATAATGGTCAAAAGATTTCCTTGTTTGTATAAAGTAATGAAACTTCTGATTCTTTTCTTCTAAATAGGAAGCGGCATATGGAAACACAACAATTAAAGGAAAAAATATACCTATGTATGAAAAACTGCTCTCCCAAATATTATATTTGTTGTGTATTTCACCTAAAATATCTTGAATCGCTTGATGATTACCTCGTATATCAGGAGCTTCGGGGTCAAAAAATAAAACATCATACAAATACCTGTCATAAGCTGTCAAAAATATTAATACAAGAGCAAACATACAGGAAACTAACATGCGCTTATTCAATAAACCCCTTTTTAATTCCAGTAAGAGCATCATCTTTCACTCGCTTTCTGATTGATAACTATCAAAACTACTTTAAAAGCATATCGCATTTCTACATTGCAGAAATGCGATATGCTACGGAATCGAAATTGAAAGAGTTAAGTTAATACGTATCTGGGTTCCATTTCCCTTTCATCGTAAAGCGGTCAAATTTACCTCCTTTTTCTTTCCAGATTTTCAAACGGTACTTATAACTGGCCTTAGCGCCATTATTTGTTAATGTATAATTACCAGCCTTTTTAGTATAAAGATTACTACTCCTTTTCGCACCTTCCGAATTTTCCATTCTTACTCCTGCTGTCCAATTCGAATCTATACTAGTAATCTTAACAACTGGATTCTCTTTATCTGTAAATTTCCATGCATAGTTAGTATAAGCACGTCCAGTTAAAAAGTTTGTTGTCACATCAAAATGAAATTTGTAGTTAGCAGCTGATGCAACAGGCACTAATGCTCCTACAGCTAGAATAGAAGTTAAAGCAATTTTTAGCCATTTTTTTTCACATGAAACCCTCCTCGTTTTTCCACATTTAAAATTCCTGAATTCCCGCGAGAATCCTTCGAGTAAGGTGCTAGCTACCTGTTTTTACAGTTCACATTTTCTAACAATACAGAACGGTGATCACCTAAACTTATGATAGAGTAGAATCCACATTTGAAAAAAGTCCCAAATTTTCTTGCCACCTTTTAAATTAACCCCCATTCCCGGGCCTTTCGGGCTGCTTCTTTGCTTCTTTTTTCCCCTGTCTTTTTCAAAATATTAGTAATGTGCTTTTTTATTGTATTAATTTCTACCATTAATATTTCTGCTATTTGTTTTTGCTTATAGCCTTCAGCGATCAGCTTTAATATTTTTTGTTCTGTTTGTGTTAATCTCTCCTTCATATAGTGGATCTCTAGTTGTCTTAAGCGACAAAACTCCTTACGGATAACAGATTCAACATAAGCACTTTTAAGTGACCATTTTTGATACGCTAAGCGTATTACATTTGGAATATGATTATAGGATTTGTCTATGTAACAGATTGCCCCGGCAATAAAAGCTTCAAAAATCAATCGATTGTCAATCTGATCATTTAAAATAATCAGCTGTGCTTTTGTTTTTTCAGTAACAGATTTTATTACTTTGATTTTTTCTGTATCTTTTACTAATCTGATATTCATTAGTACAATATTCACATGTATACGGTTAATAAAATCACTTAAACATTTCAGCTCGCACGTGACTCCTACTATTTCTATGTCGGTCTCATTTTTAACGCTAGAGCAAATTTTTAACAACTCATCTTTGTCTTTCTCAATCAACAGTACACGTATTTTTTTCATAACGCACCTTTTTACACCTCCTTTTGTCTGTTCTTTTTACACATCTCTTCACGCTCGTTGCCTTAAAAAACATGGATAATTCGAAATATCGGACATAACTTCTAGTGAAGGACTTTCTACTTATTAAAACGTCAGATCTCTCAGAATTGTTTCTGATTTTTATAATTTTAACCTTTTTTGGAACGTTTTCCCTTAAAAGTAAGCGTCAAATTTAGCCAATCTTCTAGACTCTGTAAGATTATGAGATAATCTCCTCAAGAATAGATATAAGGAGGTTTTTTATAGCAAATCCAGAAATAGCTGAGAGAAAAAGGAATAGACATGACCGGAATGCGTCCAATGGGGAGTACAGAAAGAACGATGAGTGTGTTTGCGAAACATTTGAAAATGGGCGGAACTGGGTGGATCAAGGTACCGGTGCGATGATGACGGCCTTGGTGGCAGCATTAGAAAAAGTTAGTCATCAAAACGCTTATTGGACAAGTAGAAAGATGGAAAAAATCTCAAGAAGCCCATTCAAACAATACATCGAAAAGATCACGAGAACAATAAACGAAGCCACACGTGACCCGTACCATGTACCTAAAAAATAAAGTGAAAACCCTTATCCATCAAGCATTGAAGAGATTAAGTAGGACTAGGAATTACTTTGGGGTTATCTTTATCATTTGTATGCGTTTATTATGGAATCCCTCCTGCAAATGCTTGGCTCAATCTTCATATTGACAATAAACCATTTTTCCTCTATACTGATACTCGTCGATTGCTTAATAAAAAACTTGTGAAGGAAAAATGATTTTATAATTGACAAAAAGCAAATTGTTATATATAATTTAATTTGTCTTTTTGCTAATGATGTTATTGGCCCGTTGGTCAAGTGGTTAAGACACCGCCCTTTCACGGCGGTAACACGGGTTCGAATCCCGTACGGGTCACCATGGAGGATTAGCTCAGCTGGGAGAGCACTTGCCTTACAAGCAAGGGGTCGGCGGTTCGATCCCGTCATCCTCCACCATGTACTAAACAAGCTTTTCTTAAGCAGGCTTAATGAGGCTGGTATAACAATTTAAACAAAGGTAAAAACTGAGTGTGATTTAAAGTATTTATTGCGCCGGTGTAGCTCAATTGGTAGAGCAACTGACTTGTAATCAGTAGGTTGGGGGTTCGATTCCTCTCGCCGGCATTTTTTACAATCGGAGGGGTAGCGAAGTGGCTAAACGCGGCGGACTGTAAATCCGCTCCCTTAGGGTTCGGCGGTTCGAATCCGTCCCCCTCCACCATGCCGAAGAATGTTATGAAACATTGAAATCACATTAAACAACAAAATGTTGTATAAAGTGATTTTTTTATTGGTACAATATAATTAGTCAAGAGATGAATGGTGATATTGGGCTATAGCCAAGCGGTAAGGCAACGGACTTTGACTCCGTGATGCGCTGGTTCGAATCCAGCTAGCCCAGCCATTTATTATAAAAAGACAGTTCATGTCTGTTCTTTTTTTTGTAAAAATGTTAGATAGAAAGTAAGATTTAACTAGATTTTACAAAGGGCGAAGCCTCGTCGAATAAGCAGCGAGTTGTCCCGACGCATCTAACATCCTCGAAAGATCAGGAAGAGGAAGGGACATCTGACAAATGAAAAATGGATTAGAAGAAAAAATTTTTTTACGAGCCATTAGCTCAGTCGGTAGAGCATCTGACTTTTAATCAGAGGGTCGGAGGTTCGAATCCTCCATGGCTCACCATTTGTGCGGAAGTAGTTCAGTGGTAGAACACCACCTTGCCAAGGTGGGGGTCGCGGGTTCGAGTCCCGTCTTCCGCTTTTAAATTCAATAGGGAAAATTTTATAAAATGAGATGAACTTAATTCCTGACAAGAAATTGTCAGGATTTTTTTATTTGAAATGTTACTAATCCTTCGATTATATCTAATCCTCGCTTTTGAATCTCAAAATAATGTAATAGACTATATGCAGGAGCATTCGCCTTTTTAGTCCCATAACAGCCTTTTAAATTTGGATATACCATTGAAGGCGAATTGTATTTTTCCTTTTAGTATTGGTAATGCGGTTGTTCCGAAATGGAACCATGACCTAAATGATTTTTTGTTGATTTTAAAAATTAGTCTCTTTTCCAGAAGATTGTTGCTGTAGAGGATGATTTGTGTAAAACATTTTGCATACAATGACTGCCCAGCAAAGGTTTTTACGGGTGTTGTGACGAAATATATCGACAAACTTCTGTCTTGTTTCATTTTTTGAAATAGCACAGATCCGGATGAGGACGAATAAATTTCGACACCATTTATAAATTCAAATGGCTTAAAGAGTTGTGATTCGATGCCTTTTATCAACGTAAAGCTGGCTAAAGGAAGAACCGCAGAACAGAAACAGCAGTTTACGAGGCAATAACAAAAGCAGCAGCGCAAATACTAAACGTGAAAGAAGAATGGGTTACAGTAGTTTTCGATGAATATGAAAGAGATAATTGGGCTTCCGGTGGAACACTTCACTCGATAAAATTTGGGGAAGGTTTCGGGAAAATGGGAGCTGAATGAATATCCATCATCCTGTAATTCAAAGATAAAAAATGACCTCCCCAATTGGAAAAGGGGAGGTGAAGTTTTTTCATTTGCCTAAAGTCGGTCAATATTTTCATCTTGGAGAAACCCAGCTTTCATCGCATAATGTTCCATCACTTGCTGAAGCCACTCCTCTTCCTCCTGTGTAAATGGAGATGCCAATTTATTTTCAATAGTTTTAATTTCAGCTTCATCTAAATTCCCGATAGCACTAATTAATTCTTTTCCGATAAATTCTAATATTGTTTTCATATATTTTTCGACTAACGCTTCTACCTCAGGATCATCGACAGGTCTTCCTGCCAATCTTTTTGTTTCTTGGGATAATTGGATGTATTCTTTGTCAAGGGAGATCATTACCTCTTCAGGCTGATCAAAAAGCTTTTCAGCTACTTCTTTTGACGTATAATGTTCTATCCATTTGCGCTGTTCTTTTTCTGTTTGTATGCTCTGAATAAGACTCATTAAAACATTGCTATCCACTTCTTTTTCTTCTTCTAAAATCGTGAGAATTCGTTTAATGGCTTTGAGCACTTCTTCAATATGTTCCTTTCGTTCTTCAAGCGCTTCTTTTTGGAACTGTAAAGTTTCCTTTAAGTTTAAATCGAAGTTGGTTTCATTAATTAACTCTTTGATTTGTTCTAAACTGTATCCTAAAAATTTAAGACTGACTATTTTTTGAAGTGTCAATACATCATGAGCAGAGTATAATCGGTGTCCAGAACGAGGATTTTTTTTCGGTTTGAGCAGTCCAATTTGATCATAATAATGCAATGTTCGGATTGTTGTTCCCGTCTTTTTTGAAAATTCGCCAATCGTAAAGTAAGACTCTTCCTTCACTTTAACATCGCCCCCAAAACACTTATCTTTATAAACCTATTGTGATCATAATACCTAACGCGGCGTGAGGTGCAACCCCTCTGAAAAAATTTGTATTGTCATTTTTCATTATGACAAGTTGGACGTTTCTTTATAAAAAGCCCAGAAATGGGAATAAGAAAGGTTTTTGCTACAAAAGGAAAAAATTTTTCTTGCAGATGAAAACATAAATTCCTAAAATTTGCTAGAATAGATTTATAAAAAAAATGAAACCTTTGGGGAACGAATTCGTATCATGATGTACCCGCAACTGCGGAGGTAGAAAAATGGAAGAATTTATAAATAAAAAGATCAAACAAATTAAAAAAGGCGACCAAAATGCATTTGCAGAAGTTGTTGAATTATATAAAGATAAAATTTTTCAGCTTTGTTATCGAATGCTGGGAAACGTCCATGAAGCTGAGGACATAGCACAGGAAGCATTTATAAGAGTGTATATGAACATCCATTCATTTGATATGAACAAAAAATTTTCTACATGGATTTATCGGATTGCAACCAATTTATCGATTGATCGTATTCGGAAAAAGAAGCCGGACTATTATTTAGATGCAGAAGTTGCGGGGACTGATGGCTTAACAATGTACTCCCAAGTATCATCTGATATTGCAATGCCTGAAAAAGAAGTTGAAGCAATTGAACTGCAAGAAACGATTCAAAAAGAAATTTTAAAACTGCCGGATAAATATCGATCAGTCATCGTATTGAGATATATTGAGGAGCTATCCTTGCAAGAAATCGCAGAGATATTGGAACTTCCAGTCGGAACAGTTAAAACAAGAATACACCGGGGACGGGAGGCTTTACGCAAACAATTAAGGCATTTGTGATTGGGGTGAGTAAGATGAAATGTCCTAAGCATGTAGTGGAGATGATCCATAAGTATTTGGACGGGGATTTGCATGAGGATGAAGGCCGTGAGTTAAAAAAACACTTGCAATCTTGTGAGGATTGCAAGGCACATTATCAAGAATTGGAAAAAGCTGTAGCGTTTGTCAAGAGTATCTCACATGTTGAAGCACCGACAGATTTTACGCAAAAGGTGTTAGAAAAATTGCCGAAAGAAAAGCGTACGGTCTCAACTAGACGCTGGTTCCGAAATCATCCTTTCTTTTCAGCCGCTGCACTATTTGTTATTCTAATGACTGGAAGTTTATTTGCTTCTTATGAAGAAAGCCAATTCAGCGTAACAAAGTATGATAATTTGGTTGTTGACAACCGTACTGTTATTGTGCCTGAAGGAGAAACGGTGAAAGGTGATATTACTGTTAAAAACGGTGATATTAAAATAGAAGGAAAAGTTGAAGGAAATGTAACGGTGATTAACGGAGACCAATATTTGGCTTCTGCCGGTCAAGTTACCGGAGAGGTTGAGGAAATAAACGAATTGTTTGAGTGGCTGTGGTATGAAGTAAAATCGACTCTGTCAGAGGTTTTTAAACAATAGGCCATCTTTAGTAGGATGGTCTATTTTTATGTTTAAGTGCATTTAGGAAAAGTTATGATATAATAAAGTGGAATTTTGATTAGAGAGATTTTCAAACCTAGAAGTTTGATTAGAATAGATCAATCGCGATTTGATGAACTATTGGAGGAAAACAATATGACCTTAGGGGATTTTTCTCTTTTGCATTACCTCATAGATGTCATTGATATTCTCCTCGTTTGGTTCGTTATCTATAAATTGATTATGGTGATTCGTGGAACGAAAGCTGTTCAGCTTTTAAAAGGAATTATCGTAATCATTATCGTTAGAGTGTTAAGCCAATATTTAGGCTTGAATACTTTGCAATGGTTAATGGACCAAGTGTTGATTTGGGGTTTTTTGGCTATCATCATTATTTTCCAGCCGGAGTTTCGCAGAGCCCTTGAGCAATTAGGAAGGGGGCGTCTATTTGCAAGGGCAGCTAGCCAGGAAGATGATGGGCAAACAAACATGACCGAAGCAATAGCAAAAGCTGTTGAGTATATGGCGAAAAGGAGAATCGGTGCTCTCATTTCGATTGAACGAAAAATAGGAATGGAGGATTATGTTGAGACCGGTATACCGCTAAATGCCCATATTTCTGCTGAACTATTAATTAATATTTTTATCCCCAATACCCCTTTACATGATGGTGCAGTTATTATACAAAAAGATCAAGTGTCCGCTGCTGCCTGTTATTTGCCGCTTTCCGAAAGCCCGTTTATATCGAAGGAGCTGGGCACACGCCATCGCGCTGCAGTGGGAATTAGTGAAGTAACCGATAGTATAACTATCATTGTTTCTGAAGAAACAGGCGGTATATCGATTGCCAAGGATGGTGAGCTGCATAGACATTTAACTCCAGAAACGTTAAAGGAGATGCTCTTGGCTGAGTTTAACCGTACGAAAGCTGCTTCCTCTAGCCGCTGGCAATGGAGGGTGAAAAAGAATGGATAAATTAATGAATAGCAACTGGTTTATGCGCATCATTGCATTGTTGCTAGCGCTCATGCTATATGCTTCAGTGAATATAGAATCGCCTGCTTCGAATAATGAAGAAAAATACAATATATTTCAGTCGCCATCCACAACCGAAACAGCTACAATTACAGATGTGCCCGTAAACGTATACTATGACGACCGTGCATTTGTTGTCACCGGTATTCCCCAAACCGTCACCGTTACGATTGAAGGGCCCAAAAGTATTGTCACTACGACAAAACAAGTCAAGGACTTTGAAATTTTTGCAGATTTAACGGATTTATCCGTTGGCACACACAGTGTCCGTTTGAAACATAAAAACTTGTCTGACCAATTGGAGGTTGACATTGATCCGGCTGTCATTACAGTAGGTATTCATGAAAAGGTATCTGAAAATTTTCCGGTTGAAGTGGATGTTATTAATAAAAACAAAATGAAGGAAGGCTACATTGCGGAGCGTCCGATTGTTAAACCGGACAGTGTAAAAATTACAGGCGCAAAAGAGCATATTGATGCTGTAGCTGTTGTGAAAGCAACAGTAAGTTTGGAAGGTGCTGATGGAACAGTTGTACAGAAGTCAAAAGTGGCAGTATACGATGCAAATGGGAACATCCTGCCTGTTACAATCGAACCGTCAGCGGTTACCGTAACAGTGCCGGTAGAAAGCCCAACGAAATCGAAATCTGTACCCTTGAAAATCAAAACAACAGGAAAGCTTTCTGATGGACTGAGCATATCATCGATTCAATCGATCCCTAGCCAAGTGACAATTTATGGTCCAAAGGATGTGCTAGAGCAAATAGAGTCTATTGATGATGTATCTGTCGACTTAAGCAAAATCAAAGAAAATGCGACAGTTGAAGCTGATGTTCCGGCTCCGGATGGAGTGACAAACGTTGTCCCGAATAAAGTTCAAATTAAAATAGATATTGAAAAACGAGAAGAAAAGACGTTTAAACAGGTGCCGATCAAAGTCATCGGTTTAGGAAACGATCAGGAAATTGAATTTATTGATCCGGATACAGGAAAGCTGGATGTTGTTTTGCGAGGAAAAGACAGTGTTTTGAAAAACGTAAAAGAATCTGATATCGAATTGTATGTGAATGTTGCAGGGTTAGATGAAGGAGAACATGAAGTAAATGTGGAGGCCAAAAACCGTTACAACCTCTCGACAGTTTTATCGAGTGAAAAAGTGAAGATTCGCTTATCCAATAAAGAAAACTCGTTGGAAGAAGCAGATAATGAAAGAAGAAATCAAATAGAAGAAAATAACGATTCAGTTGAACCATCTGAACAGAAAAAGTCTGCTGAAGAAGCTTCAAATTAAGTGATATTTTTTAAAAGGAGCGATGATTCATGGGAAAATATTTCGGTACAGACGGAGTAAGAGGAGTTGCCAACAGTGAACTCACTCCTGAATTAGCGTTTAAAATAGGACGCTTTGGCGGGTACGTGTTAACAAAAGATAAAAATAGACCAAAAGTGTTGATTGGCCGGGATACCCGCATTTCAGGTCATATGCTTGAGGGTGCTTTAGTTGCCGGGCTTCTTTCCATTGGCGCCGAGGTAATGAGGCTTGGAGTCATTAGCACACCAGGTGTTGCTTATTTGACAAAGGCATTAGGAGCCGAAGCAGGCATCATGATCTCCGCTTCGCATAATCCTGTTCAAGATAACGGAATAAAATTTTTTGGCCCTGATGGTTTTAAGCTTTCCGATGAACAAGAAGAAGAAATTGAAGCGCTGCTCGATCAAGAAGAAGATAACCTTCCTAGACCGACCGGCTCTGATCTGGGGCAAGTGAGCGATTATTTTGAAGGCGTACAAAAATACTTGCAATATTTAAAACAGACGGTTGACGAAGAGTTCACTGGTTTACATATCGCTTTGGACTGTGCGCACGGAGCCACATCATCACTAGCTACACATCTTTTTGCCGACTTGGATGCAGATGTTTCGACAATCGGTGCATCTCCAAATGGCCTGAATATTAACGATGGGGTTGGGTCTACTCATCCAGAAACGTTAGCGGAATTTGTGAAAGAAAAAGAAGCAGATATAGGTTTAGCGTTTGACGGTGATGGGGACCGTTTGATTGCCATTGATGAGAACGGAAAAATTGTTGATGGGGATCAAATTATGTTTATTTGCGCCAAATATTTAAAAGAGCAGGGAATGCTGAACGGGGACACTGTTGTATCGACAGTTATGAGCAACCTTGGCTTTTATAAAGCTTTGGAGGCAAATGGACTAAAAAGCGTTCAAACCGCTGTCGGCGATCGTTATGTTGTCGAAGCGATGAAGAAAAACAACTACAATTTAGGTGGAGAGCAATCCGGACATATTATTTTTCTTGACTACAATACGACGGGTGACGGTCTTTTAACAGCGATTCAGCTTGTCAACATAATGAAGACAAAAGGCAAAAAGCTCTCTGAACTTGCGAGTGAAATGAAAAAATTCCCGCAGCTTTTGATCAATGTAAAGGTGCAGGACAAGCAGGCTGTCATGGAAAATGAAAAAGTAAAAGCTGTTATAGAAGAAGTAGAAAAAGAAATGAACGGAAATGGAAGAATTCTCGTACGTCCTTCCGGAACAGAACCGCTCGTTCGTGTAATGGCCGAAGCGCCGACGGAAGATGAATGCCAGCGGTACGTGAAAAAAATCGTGGAAGTCATCAAAGCGGAAATGGGCGTTGAATGATGAAGAAACGGGGGCTGTCCGATAAGTCCCTAAAATAAGTAAGTGGAGAAAAACAATGCGTTTCTCTCCACTTGCTTTTATTTTTCGATTTTTATCTGAAAGTAGCTGGCGGATGCCGGCTACTTTCAGGAGGTAGTGGGGAGGAAAGCTCCCTTTCTTTATTGAATGTTCATTGTATCGAGAAAACGCTTGAAATCATATAATACAATATGGAAAGACAGAAATGAATTGACGAACTGCTTTTCCATATTGTAATATATAAATTGTTTTAGCACATTCTAGAATAGAAAGGTGGGCAGTTAGAAAATTTTTTATTGTAAAGCGCCTGGACTAAGCAGGAGCGGACATCTGCTTAGTTGACGAGGAGGAGGTTTATCGAAGTTTCGGCGGATGCCTCCCGGTTGCCTTCCCGTACAGCCGTAAAGTCACGTCTTAAAACAAAGAGGCGACTCTTTGCACAAAAAGACTGTGACATAACGGGATACATTTTACAAAACATGTGTGAGGGGACAGAGAAGCTTTGATGGCTGGAAAGAGATCTGTCCCCAGTTGTTCAGGCTTCTTTTGTCCCCTTTAAATGGGGAGGAAACTAAAGACTATGTGCGGAATTGTAGGATATATCGGACAACAAGACTGCAAGGAAATTTTATTGCGCGGTTTGGAAAAATTAGAATACAGAGGCTACGACTCTGCAGGTATTGCAGTATTAAACGGAGAAGGAACATATGTATTTAAAGAAAAAGGACGCATTGCGGAGCTTCGTGAAGGTGTGGACGCAAGTGTTTCAGCTTCCATCGGAATTGGCCACACACGGTGGGCTACTCATGGAGCGCCTAGCAAAGAAAATGCGCATCCTCACCAAAGTGCATCCAAACGCTTTACACTTGTGCATAACGGTGTCATTGAAAACTATTTGCAAGTAAAGCGTGAGTATTTACAAAATGTTGAATTAAAAAGTGAAACGGATACGGAAGTTATTGTTCAAACAATTGAACAATTTGTCAACAAAGGTTTAAGTGTCGAAGAAGCATTTCGCCAAACATTATCCTTGTTGAAGGGATCTTATGCGATCGCTCTATTAGATGAAAATAACCGAGACGTGATCTATGTTGCGAAAAACAAAAGCCCTCTTCTTGTGGGACTTGGCGGAGACTTTAATGTTGTTGCTTCAGATGCCATGGCAATGCTGCAAGTAACAAATCAATTTGTCGAATTAATGGATAAAGAAATCGTTATTGTCACTCGTGATCAAGTGACAATCAAAAATTTAAACGGGGACGTAATAGAACGCGCTCCATATACTGCTGAACTTGATGCAAGCGACATTGAAAAAGGAACATACCCTCACTACATGTTGAAAGAAATTGATGAACAACCGCTTGTTATACGTAAAATTATTCAAAAATATCAAGACGAACACGATCAATTAAAAATTGATCAAGAAATTGTTCAAGCTGTTCATGAAGCGGACCGCATTTATATTATAGCGTGCGGAACGAGCTATCACGCAGGGCTTGTAGGAAAGCAATTAATCGAAAAATGGGCAAAAGTACCGACAGAAGTGCACGTTGCCAGTGAATTTTCATACAATATGCCGCTTTTATCAAATAATCCGCTGTTTATTTTCATTTCACAAAGCGGAGAAACGGCAGACAGCCGTGCGGTGCTTGTTCAAGTGAAGGAGCTTGGACATAAAGCATTAACTATAACGAATGTTCCGGGTTCAACTCTTTCCCGTGAGGCGGACTATACGCTGCTGCTTCATGCCGGACCTGAAATTGCGGTTGCGTCTACAAAAGCATATACAGCACAAATTGCGGTTCTTGCCATTTTAGCAGCTGTTGCAGCTGAAACAAAAGGAATCAAGCTTGATTTTAACCTATTGCAAGAACTTGCCATTATTTCGAATGCAATGGAAACACTATGCGGCCAAAAGGATGAAATGGAACAAATTGCCCGAGACTATCTTTTGACAGCTCGAAACTGCTTCTTTATCGGCCGTGCCGTTGACTATTACGTCTGCTTAGAAGGCGCGCTCAAATTAAAAGAAATTTCCTACATTCAAGCGGAAGGATTTGCCGGCGGCGAGTTAAAGCATGGAACCATTGCGTTAATTGAGAACGGAACACCGATCATTGCTTTATCAACCCAAGAGCATGTAAACTTAAGCATTCGCGGAAATGTAAAAGAAGTTGTTGCCCGCGGCGCATATCCATGCGTTATTTCCATGAAAGGACTTGAAGAAGATGATGACCGTTTCATCTTGCCAAAAGTTCATGAAGATCTAACACCGCTTGTTGCTGTCATTCCAATGCAGCTCATTGCATACTACGCTGCCCTTCACCGCGGCTGCGACGTCGACAAACCACGCAACCTAGCCAAAAGCGTAACAGTCGAATAAAGCAATTGGGCAGTGGATATGTGGCTTTGAATAAAGTCATACCGTTTATAAAAAATTGCACAGTTTTACCCCTTTAGATTATGATTGTCTAAAGGGGTGTTTTTATGTTCAAAAGAAGAACATTTAAAGCTGATTAAAGTAGATCGTGGCTCAGGTATAGGTTTTGATATTGGCACTGGTTAAACATTCAAGACGACCTTTACTAGATCTCGCTCTGCTCATTTAAAGGGAATTAAAACGAATAACAGCCAGATTAAGAACGAAACCACTTTTATTTAACTGAATATTCTGATTTTCATCATTGATATTGGAGAACAGTTTCCTTTATTGCCGTTGGAAGAAACAATTGTCATTTCCAATTGTAGTGCCCGGATTAAGCGATAAACCGTTTCCCATCCAGTAATTCCGTCTTCAGTCACTTCATTAAAACCAGCTCTACCTCCATAGGTTTTATTCAGTCATCTTTGAACCTCTAAAACTCTTTCATCCATTCTCCTTTTCTCCTTTCTTTTCTATTAACTTACAATTCAATCTTATTTTGTTTAGAAAAGAGAAAAATATAGTAAAAATCTTTAAAAAGTCAGGAAAAAGTAAACAATTCATTTAATCTTTTTTACGGTGATTTATAAAATTTTTGTAAAGTTATTACTAGCTCAAAAAGTTTAGTTTGTTTTCTGTAAGAAAAAAATACAGAGTGTTGCAGTATATCTTTATCAAAATTTTGAATAAATATACATATATGTATGTGATCTATCCACAAGGGCTTGACATGGATTCTCTAACGAGAAGCGTGCTTAAATGAAATGTCAGAGAAACAACGTGAAATGTTGATTTATAGGGTGATAACTTCAAAGAAGGATTTTGAATAGTGGAACATATAAAAGATTGATCAAAGATGCAAATATCGAGTATAAGTAAGCAATCCGAAGATTTTTCCGAGGCTTTTCCGTCAGACTTTCTTTTTCTTCTGCCTAAAATCTCTATAATCCCTTTATCGATGAGATCTCAGACTTTGTTGGTCTTTTTCCTGTGGTGTTTCTCACGGTATAGAATCGACATTTGAAAATAAGTATTGCAAAAGAATGTTGAGACTTAAGGATCTAGATGTAACTAATGTTGAAAGCCCTCATTTCAAAAGTGGAACGAATACTTCTTCCATTAATTATTCATGTAAGGTTTCAATTCCTCATAGTTAAGATAAAAACTGGTTGGGTGGAAAAGCTACCCTATCGCAAATTTAGCTTCAATTCCTCATAGTTAAGATAAAAACTGTTCTATTTGATGAAAACGGTGAGATCATCGAGAGAGCTTCAATTCCTCATAGTTAAGATAAAAACCCAAAAAAACGTTGTTAAATAAGCATTTCAATTTTTAATGCTTGACTGGTTATTTTTATTTTAACGAAAAGGGGAATTTTTATCAAATCTTTGATTTGCTTGGGCTCAATAAAGATTTGAAAGAGTCGTCGATCCCCGGGGATTTTTGCACGATTGGGGGTCGACGACTCTTTTTTATTTCCGTTTAAAACAGATTTCAAAGTTTGCCTGCCGACAATGAAATCCATGTTGTATCAACCATTTTACCTGACCCATCTGTTTTAATAAAGTAAACATCCGGCTCATTCCCTTCTCATTCAATTTTGGAAAAATTGGTTTAGGTCTATTCGATCGGTTCCTACGATCTAAAATAAGAACATGATCTGAAAAATGATTGGTAGTTTTTACTTAAAATTCCCTTTTTTTCTTTCTGTTTACCAAAAGTTTCATATTTTCTCTTATAATGAAACAGAAAGCTGTTCCACATGTTGGAATCCATTTCGTTTCAATCGGAGGCATGAAGGCAGTGGATGTCAAGTATATCCCTTCTGAATGGGAAAAGACGAAGAAAGGCATTGGCGATCTGGTCGGTCTCGGTATATGGGGCAAAGGCATGATTGATAAATTAAAAGATCTAAACGATCTTCTCGAAGACGTTCAAGCAGACATCGCCAAATATGACACAGATGGTGTCATCTCTTTCACCCACACAGACCGAAAAAAACAATATCAACAATTATATGAAGATTATCTCGTCTTGCACCGCTTTAGCAGCCGTGTCGGAGAGATTGTTGACCGCACCATCGATGATCCGTTTTATCAAGAGATCGATGCTTTTGTGGAAGCGATGCGCAACTTATCCATATCAAAGATCAAAACGAAAAATCACATTGGCGCCAAAAAAACGGTCGTCGCTCCCGGAGCATACGGCACGCAACAAACAATCGACGTGCCGAAAGCGGAAGTTGGACTAGAAGATCTGTTCATTGGCAGCAACTACTATGCTAAGTTGATAGAACGGGAATACGCTTCATGGAAAGAACTGAACCCTAAAGCAAATTTTTCGAAACAGGAATATATACAGAAAGCATTGAATTCCCAAGCTTTCCAGTATGAATCGATCAAAGACGGGCAGATGAACAAAGAGTTTTGGGGGCAAATAACAGCACTTGCTGTCATAGTAGGCACTTCTTTCATTTGTCCGCCAGCAGGGATGGCATTGGGGGCTGCTTATGGTACACTGGAATTAAGTTCAGCCGTTTCCGGAAAAGACTGGATTTCAGGGAGAGAGTTGAAAACAGACGAACGAGTATTTCGTGGTGTCCTTTCTCCATTGGATATCGTCCCTGGCGTAAAGGGGCTTTCCACATTCAGCAGCGCCGCCCGTTTCTCCCATCTAAGAGAAGCCAGTGATCTAAAATTATTAGCGACGAAAACGGGCTTGCAGTCCAAATCATTTGTCCGGGATATGGTGGTTCGTGCGGAAAATGGCATATTCCCCCGCATTAGAAATGCTAAAAGCTTGGCAAAAGAAATCCCGCACCATTTGAAAAACAAAAGCGCAAACAGTGCACTGAAAGCCGGCCGGTTCGTAGACAACGCCCTGACCAATCTGAAAAATTCAATCCCTGGCCGGCAAATGGGATTGGCCATGGAAGGGATTGGGAATGTTAAGGTTCCGGTGGAGAATAAGATTCAAGCTTGGTTAAGTAAGATGGATGGGATAAATGTAGGCGGAAGTAAAGCAGGCAACGATGGCGTTGAACTTGGCACTAAGGGTACGGGTAATACTTCTAAAAAGGTAAGCTATGGAGAGCATTATACAAAAGTTGATGGTAAGAAAGCATTGAAACCTAATATTGAATATACAACCAAAGAAGGTTACCATTATAAAACTGATGGTAATGGAAGAATATCAAGTGTAGAAGCTAAGTTGCAACTTGGTAAAGCTGACCGGAATCCGTTTGCACAAAGGACAGTTGGTAGGGAAGATAGATTATCAAATGATGATGGAGGACATTTGATAGCTAGTATTTTCAAAGGTTCAGGTGAAATTGACAATCTAGTACCGATGAATGCTAAATTAAATAGGAGTGAGTATAAATCGTTAGAAAACGCATGGAAAAAGGCGTTACAAGAAGGTAAAGAAGTAATAATTAATGTGAAACCCATATATGAGGGAAATTCAGTTAGACCAAGTGAATTTAAAATCAATTACACTATAGATGGAAAAAAATATTCAGATAGATTAACAAATTATACAGGAGGTAATTAAGTTGGAAACTAAAAAAATGGAGCAAATATATCAAAAAATTGCGAACACATTAGTTAAGATGATTCCAGAAGATTGGAGTAAGATTTATTTGTATGCTGAGTTAAGAGAAGGTTATAAAAAAGTTTTTTTCTACTATTATCCTGAAAATGGAGTGAAACCAGTGTATAGTCTTGACATAAATGATTTATTTTATGTCAATGAAGAAGAGTATGATGGGTTAGAAAATGATTTGTATAACTGTTTTTCTAAGTTACGTGAAGAATTTATAGAACAAGACCAAGAACCGTGGACAAACCTAACTTTCATTTTAGATAACACAGGTAAAATGAAGATAAATTATGGATATGAGGATATTTCTCACCTTTCTCCTGTAGAAAAACAAGAAAAATGGGAAGCTGAATATTTAAAGTAGAGCATTCTACTAATATGAAGTTTGAAATGCTTAGTTGAATAAGCATTTCAAACTTTTTTAAGGTATGCAATCTAAAAAGAAAGTTTTTAAATTGGGCAGAATGATGCCCCTTTAAAAGTCAAAAACTCATGAAGGCTGTACCATCATAGAGTTTTGTTTTAATACTAGGGTAAGATAATAAGAACGAGAATTAGGCGAGATGACATTTTTTAGACAGGAATTGTTATGACATTGCATAAGCAACAAATGAACGAGAGCGAACAAGTTCGAGGGTTTAAACATAACACTTGTCAAGAAATAAAAAAGATGTCATACTGTCGATATAGAGTACATTAAACTTAAAACCTTAAAGAGATTGATAAATTTAGATAACGAATAAACTTAAAGCACTTGATTGCCTATTACAGGCGACAAGTGCTTTTTGCATTTTCGTATGAAATGTTTAAAAACGTCATATTTGAATTAAAAACTTATGAAGGCTGTACCATCATGGAGTTTTGTTTTAATACTTAGGTAGGGTGAGAAAAACGAGAAATAGACGAGATGACATTTTACATAGGAGAGATAGTTATGACATGGCATAGCTAACAAACTAACGAGAATGACAAAGCTCGTGGCGATAAACAAGGGGGAACGTAAAAAGGTGTTCGAAGACAGCGCTGGCCAATAAATTTTGGGTTGTATTTTTAATTGAGACGGTCGTATAATACTCGCTATTCGTTTAAAAAGCGTTACACAAATTAAAATTTATGTAACGGGAGGGTGAAAAGTTGAACGTTGTCGGGTATATACGAGTCTCTACACAAGGGCAAGCGAAAGACGGATACAGTTTAAAATATCAAGAAGAGGAAATCAAAGCATACTGTGAAGAGAATAGCTTGAACTTGGTACATATTTTTAGAGATGAAGGAATCAATGGCGCAAAACTAAACGAAGAAGCACTAGAAATCGATAGGGTGAGCTTACAGGAGATGTTGGCTCATCTTGCGTCTACACAAATACAGTATGTGGTAGTGCTAAACACAAGTCGATTATGGCGGTCAGATATTGTAAAAGTACTGATTCAACGAGAACTGAAAAAATATGGTTGTGATATTAAAAGCATTGAACAGCCGTTTTACAGTATTCATAAAAAAGCCCCAAATGATTTCTTAGTAAATGGTTTGATGGAATTGTTAGACCAATATCAACGGCTTGAAATAGCACTCAAACTAACGAAAGGAAGAAATAAAAAAGCAAGGGAAGGAGGATATGCAGGAGGTCGGGTAACATTTGGTTACACTAAGCAAAAAGGCGAAAAGGAACTCAAGATACATAATGTTCAAGCAGAAGCAGTGAAATGAGTATTTGAGCTTAAGTAAAGATATAAGCATTGGTCTTTGTCTAGACTGGCAGAAGCATTAAATGACGAAGGTTATCGAACAACAAAAGGTAAACGATTTACGAAAGTACAAGTGAAACGGATTTTAGATCGAGAAAGATTTTATCAAGGGATTTACACATACGGACAAATACAAGCAAATGGTAAACATCAAGCAATAATTTAACAAATGAATTTAAAAAAAGTGCACATTTTCTTATAGGTTACCATGTAACGTTGAAAATGGATAGGCTTTCGTACCAATGCGCACCAGAAGGTGAACGCTCGAACTAAGGTTGCCGGCATTTTCATCTAATGATTGACAACTGAATCGGAGGATGAGCGATGCACAAAAAGCAGAGGTACTTGTATGTGGGTGTTGACTTACATAAACAGCATCACACGGCTGTCATCATGAACTGTTGGCAGGAGAAGCTTAGGGAAATACAGATTGAAAACAAGCCATCTGCTTTCTCTACGTTTTTATTAGAAGTGAATCAGCTCGCTGGTGAACAGTTAACACCTGTGTTTGGATTAGAAGATGTGGGAGGATATGGTCGAGCATTAGCGAAATATTTAATGGATCATGAACAAATCGTGAAAGAAGTGAATCCGGCTTTGTCGTTCGCCGAACGGAAAAGTCACATGACGACACAAAAAAGTGATAGCTGGGATGCAGAATGTGTGGCACGCATACTCGTCAACAAACTAGACCATTTACCAGATGCAAAACCGAATGACTTATATTGGTCAATACAGCAATTGGTGACAAGAAGAAATGCATTAGTCAAAGCACAAAGTGCTTTAAAAAATCAACTGCACATTCAATTGAGTTACCACTATCCAAGCTACAAAAAGTTTTTCTCAGAGGTGGATGGAAAAACGGCATTAGCATTTTGGGAACGATACCCGTCACCTTCATGTTTAGACGGAGTAAGTGTGAAACAGTTGACATGCTTTTTATTAGATGTCAGTCATAATACATGTTCAGTAAACAAAGCAAACGAAATACTAAAGCTTGTGAAAGAAGATGGACATACAATGAAAGAACATCAAGATACACGAGACTTTCTCGTGAGAAACATCGTGCAAGAGATTTCGTTTATAAAGCAGGGAATCGGCAAGGTGGAAAGAAAATTAAAAGAGTTAATGAGTTTACTAGATTTTCAATTAGAAACGATGCCGGGCATCGACCTCGTCACAGCATCTGGATTTATAGCAGAAATAGGTGACATCAGACGCTTTCCCAATGCTAACAAATTAGCACGATTTGCGGGGATTGCACCTGTTTACTTTGGTTCTGGTGGGAAAGGTAAGGAACAAAAAAGCAAACAGGGAAATCGGACGCTACACACTTTATTTTACAATCTAGCCGTACAGCAAGTACAAGTGGCAAAAGGAAGTAAATTGAAGAGGAACCCTGTGTTCCATGCTTACTACCAACGCAAGCTTAAAGAAGGGAAAACAAAGGGACAAGCATTGGTGTGTATCATGAGAAGACTTGTGAATATTATCTACGGCATGATGAAGCACAAAACAGCTTATCAAATGCCAAAAATGAAAGGGAATGAAGTAGTTTAATAAGGGTTTAGATAGGTTGTTTTTTATTTTTAACTTTTAAGATTACAACATAGGGTACTGTTAATCTTAATTCAGTTCCATCTGTAAAGAATGGTGAATTTAATAGATGGTTTAATTCACTAGCTCCTGATGAGTTTGATAAAGTATGGTCTGACCCTAGGTTAAGAAAAGCCATTGAAAGTAGACTTAGACATCCAGGTGGATTTCATGAGTGGCATTTAGTATCTCGAGCTCCTACTTTTAAACGGTGGGGTGTAACAGCAGAACAAATTAAGGAATTAAGAACTGCTATAGAAGATGTGAAGTTTGTTAATCCAAAAGGAGTTCATGGCGGGAAGGGTTCTACGAAAGCCCATAATGAATTGTTAGAGATTATTGATTCTTCACCAGATTATGCAACATTTAAGAGACGACTCCAAAGTTGGGCTAATTATAGACTAGAAGGTGGAGTGGAATCTTTACCGGAAGGTCTTAGACCGTAAAAAAGCTAAGGAGGAGTATGAAGTATATGGAAAAGGAAGGATTTGTATCATTATTTATTGGCAACTCTAAGTCATATAAGGATCTTCAAAACTATATTTTGAATAGTTATACAGAAGATGGAGATTTACTACCTTCCGAATTTGAAAAAGACTTTAACATTGATTACTATAATGAAGATTTTAGAGAAGTAGAATTCTATGATGAACCATCGAATGATTTACGTGTTCTACTTGAAGGTTTTTCTTATGATGAGGAGATAATTCCAAAATTTATAGAGCTTTGCGGTGAGCGTTTAAATCAAGAAGCGAACTCAGTTATTTTACTTTATAACTTTCAATATAATGGAAATGTCAATGAAAAAAATCAGTTTAGATTTTTAGGAACCGTACAATATAAGTAATTATAAACACCTTGAATGAGTGTTCGACACTCTTTCAAGGTTTCTTTTTTTATTTTATAAGAGGGGTGAGTGCCAAATAAACCACCATTGATACAGCCTATACTCATAACCTACGGAACTTTGAAAGAAGCATTGATGTTTTATTCAGTAAATTTAATCAAAATTTTTTACAAAACTAGATAATTTTGTACACGAATAATAAAACTGTTTAAAAATATATAATAATTGTTTAAAAATCAGGGCGATATAAAAGTTTTAACGCCTTACCCATTTACATGGCAACGATTATTTGTCTCTTTACAACTTTTCATAAACTGAGTAAGATAATTTCTGTAAAATTGAATATGATTAAATCGCTGAATCCTTTTAAGGAGCGGGGGAACCATTTTGTAACGTTTTGTTACTTGGGGTGAATCCTTGAAAAAGGAGGGGCTACTCTCATAGTCCTAATCCGACAGCTAACCTCGTAAGCGTTTTGGGAGGGATGTAAGTTGAATGATGTCTTTTTGGCCACTGAGTGCATCCTCAGTGGTTTTTTATGTTTATGAAGATGCACATAAAAGTCCATACAGTTCATCAAGCTATAAGAGAGGAAAAAGCCTAATACTTTTAAGAAAGAAGGAATCTTGAAAATGGCTTATTTGAAACGGTTATTCATCGGTTCGCCAATGGAAACGAAACGATTGAAACATGAAAAATTACCAAAATGGAAAGCATTGGCAGTATTTTCTTCGGATGCATTGTCTTCCGTAGCGTATGCAACAGAAGAAATATTATTAGTATTGATGATATTAGGAACCAGCGTGTTTTTTTATTCCTTACCCATAGCTTTGGCGATTGTAGGGCTTTTAGTCATTGTGACTTTATCCTATAGACAAATCATTTATGCCTTCCCATCAGGAGGCGGAGCTTATGTAGTGGCAAGAGACCACATCAATACCACCACAAGCCTAGTAGCAGGCGCAGCATTAATGATTGATTATGTTCTTACGGTTGCGGTTAGTATTAGCTCAGCCGTTGCGGCTCTTACTTCTGCTTTTCCAGCCTTGCTTACTTGGAAGGTGGAAATAGCCGTCGCTCTTGTATTATTGCTCATGATTTTAAATTTGCGGGGAATTACCGAATCAGCCACTGTATTTGCCTATCCAACCTATTTATTTATTATTTCAGTACTAGTTCTCATTATTGCAGGAGGATGGAAATTATATAATGAAGGATGGCATGGTTTTAATTATGCAAATCACGCTACACCTGAACATTTCTTCGCTAGTGGATACGGCGTGTTTATTTTATTAAGAGCTTTTTCATCCGGTTGTTCAGCAATGACAGGAGTGGAAGCCATTAGCAACGGTGTGCCATCGTTTAGACCTAACAGTTCCAAAAATGCTGCAATTACAATGGGATGGATGTCTTTACTGTTAGGCATCATGTTTCTAGGCATTACAATTTTAAGTGCAGGCTTCGGAGTGACTCCAGCCGAACATAAGACTGTCATTTCCCAAATTGGAAGTCACGTCTTTGGCAATAGCATATTATTTTATATTTTTCAGATGATCACCATGTTAATTTTAGTATTAGCTGCGAATACAAGTTTTGCCGGATTTCCGCAGCTTGTTTCGATTATAGCTACTGACCGTTATTTGCCGAGAAGTTTAGCAGCGCGCGGAGATCGTTTGGTGTTTTCCAATGGAATTATTCTCTTAAGTATTTTAGCGATCATTTTAATTATCATATTCCATGGTAAAACACATTCTCTGATCCCGCTGTATGCAGTCGGAGTATTTCTTTCCTTTACGATCGGTCAATACGGTATGATTAAAAAAATATGGAAAGAAAAATCGAAAAGCAATATGGCCACATTGTCGATCATTATCACTGGAACAATTGCTACAGGATTAGTAACGATCATTACCGTTATAGCGAAATTTACACACGGTGCATGGTTAGTGATTGTAGCCATTCCATTGATCGTTGTCTTGTTTAACAAAATTCATGCTCATTATGAAACATTAGCTCAGCAATTAAAATTGGATAAAAGTGATCGGACTGAAACAAAAGAAATTGTGACTCCAAAGGTGATCATCCCGATTTCAGGCATTAGTAAAGTCGTTGATCAATCTGTACAATATGCAAAAAGTATTTCAGACGATATTACAGCCATTACAATTGTTTTTGCCGAAGAAGAAGAACAGAAAATACGCGACAAATGGTATAAGTTGTATCCAGATATCGAGCTGAAAATTATTTATTCACCTTATCGGACAATCCTTTCTCCATTATTGGATTACATTAATAAAGTAGAAAAAGAAACAAAAGGAGCAACCATAACTATTTTAATGCCGCAATTTATTGTGAAAAAATGGTGGCATACTTTACTTCATAACCAAACAGCGATCTTTTTAAGATTCTTTTTGATCCTGAAAAAAGACATCGTCATTGCAACGCTTCCGTACCATTTAAAAGAATAACATCTGGCTTTTGGCACTTGCTTAGGCGTTGTAAGTGTATATGAATCCGAGGATATATGTTCGAATTTCAAGAGCATATATCCTCTTTTTTCATACTTACATCTATCCGAATCGATTCGGTATGCGGTTATTCATAATTTGCCTCTCAATAACAGTTTTGATGTTTTTTGCAAGCAAAAAGTGTAGAGAATTGCAAGAAAAAATACATAGGCTTGTGTAAAAAGCAATCAAAGTTATCTCAAAGCCTAAATAGTCGTGTTAAAGCCTAAAAAGTCATGTTACGAGCCGAGCGAAATTCAGGGTTTCCCCGGCTCTTTTCTTTGAATCAGCAGGTTTGCAAAACGCGAAACTCCCTGATAAATCAGGCATTTCCCCGATTTTTTTACTCTGTATCTTTTCCAAAGCCCCATTCTTTCCCTATATTTTCTCCTGCCTGCCACACGACTTTAATTGCTGTTTTTGCCCCGTTTTTTCAAGTCCTCACCTCTGTTTTTCCATGAACCGTATTACGACTATAATTTCTATGGAATTTTTTGTGAAAGGGTGTAAAAAGGCTGAAAAGCCTTGTGGCTGTAAGAGCGAGAGGGGATTGGGGAAGGTGAGATGGGCGATACGACTTTATTTGCGAGGCACATCCGTTTTTGACATTTGTGAACAAAACAATTGGAAATACCTATTTCGTTTAAAGGAGGCCGGATCAAAAGCATTACCTCTGAATTTTTGGTCATTCAATCACCCGAAGAAACGGTGGAGGAAGCGAATCTGTTTTGGGCCAATGATCTCTCATACCGTGATTGAAGCGTGAATCTTTTGGAAGCCAGATTGAAACGGAGGGTGAGAAGAGCCGTCAATTTCTGTTTATAACGAACATCAGAATCACGAAAAACAATGCGGAAAAACTCGTCTTGGCGGGGCGAAGTCGCTGGAAAATCGAAAACGAGGGGTTCAACCACCAAAAGAACGGTTGGCACCATCTTGAACATGTCAATTGCTATAACTATACCGCAATGAAAAACCATTACTTGCTAGTGCAGATCGCATACATTCTGATTCAACTGTATCTCAACGGGTCCAAAATCCTAAGAAGCCTGAAAAAATCGGCAAAGGAAAAATCCTCGGATCTGTTGGAAGCGACTCGCACGCGCATCTTAACAGACGAGGATTTCCATCAATTAGGAAAACCGATCCAAATCGGTTTTCCTAGATAATACTAGAATATCAAAGGATGTGATGCCAGAAAAGGACTTTTTGTCGTTATCCACAATTTAAAAAAAGAAATAAAGACATTCGGGTCGTTTTGACTGTAGAAGAGGAAAAACAAATCAACAGAAAATTCAAAAATGTGGATAAGACATTTTACCCTAAAAAAGGGTGTGACATACAAATTTACTCCTCTGGTTTATAGGATCTGTCCGATTGCCATACTATTCGTTTTTGCTATAAATGTATGGAACGAACCAAACATTCCTTTCTATAAAAAGATGGTTAGCTTTTCTTTTGACTCTAAAATTTGCAGTTCTTCAAAGGGAAATAAACTTTCTTGTAGAATATAAATAAGACTTCCTCCTAATGGGTTTTTGTGGTTTGGTCACTTCAAGAATTCTACAAATTAGGGGTGAAGTCCTTTTTCCTGCTTTTAAAAGCCTTGTGACTCTAGGGACGAAAAAAATGCAAAATCCTCAAATAAATTATCTAGAAGAAATTTTGAATTTAAATACTCTGAAAAAAGGAAATAGTTAAAAGTAGTGTTGATAGACTACCTGCAGATAAAAGTATAACGACCCTACCCTTACTTTTATTTCCGTTACTATCTTTGCGAGATTTCATAAGTTCAATACTCAACAAACTCCATATAACTATAGATGCTATACCTGTGATTAAAGTAAAATCTGTAGACACATTATTGCCTCCTCAAAATTTTAGTTTATTTTACCATATAATAAATAGGTAAATATATCTATTTTATGTATTATATGGTCTTTTGTAAACGTTAAACTAGAATAAACAGTTTTTCACAAATAAGATTAAACAATATTCAAATTAAGTAGGAGGGGGTGACTAGCCCCCGTCCTCTCACACCACCGTACGTACCGTTCGGTATACGGCGGTTCAATCAAAATCATTGACGCAAGAATTCATAACGAGGTACATAGAGCAAAAAACGCAAATTTTGTACGCTAAGGGATTCTTTTCTCTCAGATGCTTTCATTTAAACATCTCCCTACTTCACTTCATATACACTTCGCATAAGTCGATTCGACCTCGTCCATGGCCAAGCCATTCATGAACGGTATCAATACATTCATTCACTGTTTTATAAAGATCTCGCTCATCTCCAGCTACTCCATAATCTTTCCTCAAACCATTGAGTGATTATGTAACATTCGCTCAATCATCCATCCCTTTTCCTTTAAAAATATGTATACCGGAAGTCATGTAATCCCTTGTAGTCATCCTCGCCTTTTCAGCTTCACGTAGATAAGCTGACTTTAAGCTAGTGTATTTGATTGGAGAGATATAATCGATTTTGGGTCTATTTTGATTTTGTATCAATTCACGTATTCTCTCCTCATATTCAGGACGACAAGGTGTGACTCCAGGTCTTCCAGCCTTTGTTACACCTTGAGCTGTATTCACTGTCTTTTTATTTTTCACAGCCACCCAAAACAACCTTCCATTATTCTCCTGGATATTGGTTACACGCGTTGACGCAACCTCTCGTAAACGCAAGCCAAACGCCAACAGTAAATCCATTGCGATACGGGCGTTAGCTGACATACGAGTTTTAAGCAGTTGAATTAACGGCTTTTTCGGGGGAGAAAGCACCTTTTTCCATAAACACAAGAGGCAAATACAACTTGACACCAGCTTTTTTGCCCATTTATGATTGGTCAAATTAATTGATAATGTACTTGAATCAATCATTTTTAACAACATAACAAGTTTCGTATCATATGTTTTAGCATGAATTTGTGAGACTAAATCAAGGAAAAGCCTTTGAAATAGATCGGGGTTCATGTCGTTTAATCACCTTGACAACTGAGAAATACTGTTCGAATCGAGGTCAATTTCTTTTTGAAGCTGGTCATTGAAAAGACAAACGCTTAACGCATGTAGACTTCGACTTCTTCTAGCTGCGCAAAAAGGAGTAATATTAGAAATGACTCAGTCGTTATTTTCTTCGTATAGTAATCTAATTTCATCGTTTTCACCAATTCCTCGAATAATTGAAGATTTATGGGTGAAAACCATTGCCCAAATGAAGTTTTTAGTGTAATCTTGTCCATGATATATGTCCTTTATTAGTGGATTTGGACGGGCTACCACCAGACTTATCCATTATAAAGGACTTTTTCTTTATGCAAAATAATAAAATTGAACATTTTAAGTATTTCCAATAATCAATTTAAATTAATGCAATACTAGTGAAATAATTTGATGATGTATAAAAGTTTGTGTAAAGCATTTTGCTAGACCAAAAGAAAAAAGGTAGGGTATTCTCTGATTTGGACAAAAACACATTCCAGAGAAAGGAGAACCCTACCTATGTCTAAAAGTATACCGAATGTAGACAGGGCAAATCAACTGGAAAGTGTTATTCGTCAGTTTGTAAAGGAAAAATTAGAACTCATCATGCGTGAAGAAATAAAACATTTCCTCGAAATGGAACAGGCTGGAACGTCGAATATGAGAAACGGTTACTATCAACGAAATCTAGATACGCAATATGGCCGGATTGAAGGTCTTTTGGTCCCAAGAGATCGAAATGGGAAATTTCAAACGCAGCTGTTTGCCCCTTACCAACGTCATACTGGCTGGCTCGAGGAAGCCGTCATCAAAATGTATCAAAGTGGCATGAGTACGCGGGAAATTGGTAAGTTTATTGAACGAATTTTAGGAAATGCCTACTCACCAACAACGATTAGTCATATTACCGATGTCGTGAAGGAAGACATCGAGAAATGGCACACTGGTACCTTCAAGAATTTTGTGTAATGTAAGTCTGATCAGAAGAATAATTGTATAAAAATTTACAATTTTGTGAAGATCAAAGTATAACGTTTGACTGTACAGTTTGATTATAATATGATCTTATTAGAAGGGTAAAAAGGGGGTATAGATGGATGGGGTCGTCTATAAAATTGGTGAACTAGCAAGTATAGCAAATGTTTCTAAAAGAACAATCGATTATTATACAAAACTAGGCTTGCTTAAAGCAGAACGGTCCAAATCGAATTATCGATATTATGATTCATCTGCTCTTGAGGATTTAAAATTAATTGACCATTACAAAAAACTGAATTATTCATTAGACATGATAAAAGAGAGGCTAGAGTTGCATAGAAAAAAAACAGCAGCAGAGGAAGAACTTATTCTTAAACAAGCCAAAACAATTGCTGAACATATGAAATTATTGGAGGATGAAATTAAAGAAATTCATGATCTTTTAGGCAAATTGGATGATGAATGTAAGAAAAAGATTTCGAATCAATTGTCTCCACAGACGATGGCATTATTACAATCATTAATCATGTTTTTAGGATGATAAAGAGAGATCTATACAAGGGAATAGTGAAAAAAGCATAATTACTGTTGACATTTCGTTATTAGGAGGTGTAAGTCGTTCCTTTTTCTAGGGGAACGGCCGTAGTTTGGAAATATTTAATTTATTTATGGTTGCTGTATTAATTGGTTTCACAGCATTTTTCGTCGCTTCTGAATTCGCCATTGTAAAAGTCCGATCTTCAAGAATTGATCAGCTTATCTCGGAAGGAAATAAAAATGCTGTTGTAGCTAAAAAAATCATTTCCAATTTGGACGAATATTTATCAGCGTGCCAGCTTGGAATCACCATAACAGCATTAGGTTTAGGCTGGCTAGGAGAACCGACTGTTGAGCATCTTCTTCACCCCGTTTTTGAAAAAATGGATTTTTCCCCATATGTGTCTAATATACTGTCATTTGGAATTGCTTTCGCTGCGATTACATTTTTACATGTCGTTATTGGAGAATTGGCTCCGAAAACGGTAGCCATTCAAAAGGCAGAAGCTATTACATTATTAACAGCAAGACCCTTAGTTTTGTTTTATAAAATCATGTATCCATTTATTTGGGCATTAAACGGTTCTGCAAGGGGCATTATCCGTTTATTTGGCTTAAAACCAGCTTCCGAACATGAGCTTGCACACTCAGAGGAAGAGCTGCGGCTTATTTTATCTGAAAGCTACAAAAGCGGCGAGATTAACCAAACGGAATACAAATATGTGAATAACATCTTCACGTTTGATGACCGGATCGCAAAAGAAATCATGGTTCCCCGAACAGAAATTGTTGCACTTGATAAAAATAAAACCATTAAAGAAAACTTGGAAATCGTCAAAAAAGAAAAATTTACAAGATATCCGGTAATTGACGGAGATAAAGATCATGTTATTGGCCTTATCAACATCAAAGAGGTATTTACAGAAATCTCCTCTTACGATAGCTTAAATACCGAAAAATCCATAGATGATTTTGTCCGTCCAATTATTCAAGTCATTGAATCCATTCCAATCCATGATCTGTTGCTGAAAATGCAAAAAGAACGAATACACATGGCGATTTTATATGATGAATATGGCGGTACATCCGGTTTGGTCACAGTTGAAGATATTCTTGAAGAAATTGTCGGTGAGATTCAAGATGAATTTGATGAAGATAAAAAACCCATCATCCAACAAATAAATCATGATCGAGCCTTAGTTGATGGCCGCATCTTAATTAGCGAGATAAATGATTGGTTAGGGTTGAAAATTGAAGAAACGGATGTAGATACACTTGGCGGATGGATGTTAACTGAGCGTTATGATATTAAACAAGGGGAAAGTATTGAATTTGGACCGTACACCTTTCACGTAGTGGAAATGGCCGGGAACCATATTAAAACGATTGAGATTACTAAAATTGATAAAGGCTCGCCAGTTCTAGTAGAAGATTAATCATAATAAGAATTGGCGACAAGATCCCCCGCTAGTAGAATACAAAAAAGTCTGCCAAAAGGTTTCGATATTTCAACCCACAGGGGAATACTGTAATCCCCAAAACGTGCTTATAGTTGCGGCGAAAATAAAAATCTGTCATCCGCCAAACTCATTTAAACAAAGCTCTCTAAATTGAGTTCACTCCTTCTAATGGTCGCATATCTCAAGCGAATCAGTATCATTAAAATTTAAAATAAGTGGAATGGGATGTCGTTCCTTAGAAAGAAAAATTTTTAAATAAATGGAGGGAGAATTTCAAAAATGCTTAAAAAATTTTTAGCGAAATTCGGCAAGGGAGCAGCGACAGTAGATTTACAATTCGAAAATCGTCCTTATCAGATTGGTGAAGTAGTACAAGGAGAAGTTGTCATTAAGGGAGGCGAAGTAGATCAACAGATCAACCAGTTGGCAGTTCAATTCATGATGACTGTTAGAGCAAAGAATGGCCAGTCTGTTTCACGGGAGGTTGAGAGGATTCCTTTAAACGGATCATTTGTAATTTCAAAAAAAGAAGAAAAACGCATCCCATTTAATTATCGAATTCCGCAAGCCTTGCCTTTATCTAGAGGCCCTGTATCTTATTATTTTGATACCCATCTTGATATTGAGGGAGGCGTAGATCGGACAGATATTGATTATATCACCATTGGAGCATCGAAAGAGATCCAATCCATTTTTCATGCTCTTTCCCGTTTAGGCTTCCGAGAAAAATCTACTTCAGGAAAGCTTGATCAATATGGGCAAGAATTTGAATTTTTTCCGACACAGTTATTCGCAGACAAAGTTCATGAATTAGAAATTCGTTTTGCTTATGTAGAAGAAGGAGTCAAAGTTTGGATGGAAGTGGAATGTCGATCTGGCTATGGAAAAATCGAAGCGAAACGAGAATTTGTTTTGACTAAAGAAATAGTAGAGAACGAAGACAAGCTGGTGTCCTCGTTCGAAAAATATATTGCAGAAGCAGTCCAGCAACCGGAATTGTATAAACAACCTTTTGCCTATCCTACCTATCAGCCTCATCATAAAGGCAGTATGGCAAGCGGCATTGGAAGCATGGTTGGAGGATTGGCGATGGGTGTTTTAGGTGGTATGGTATTAAATGAACTAATGGATAACCTCGGTGTAGATGAAATGTTAGAAGATGCGGCAGAGGCCATAGGTTTGGACGAAGAGAATTTTGATTTAGCTGGCATGGATTTTGGTGATTTTTTTGATGAAAACTAATAAAAAAGCGTATTAACGGTCAGAAGAATGATTATTCTAAAAAAACAATTTTATGTTTGATGGAAGAATCCATTTGATCAAGCTTTTTTCCAAATGGATTCTTTTTTATTTACGGTTCAATATTTGTTTGATATTTATAAACAAACTTAATTTTCATTAAGAACATAAATAACAACATTAACATGAATTTTATTAGTATCTAAACTTTTGTTTAAAAAACATATGTCATGGAGTAAAATGGAAATAACTCTAAAAGACTGTGTTTTATTTTAATGAGATAATCATAGCAAAGCATGAAATGCAAATAAAAATGATAAAAATTTAGGAAAGTTTTGAATAAACGTTATCAGTAAAACATCGAATGTTATACTCCCTTATAAAAATTACGAAACGATATGCTTCTTCTTCGAGGATACAATGGATTTTTACTAAGACATAGGTGCTGACGACAATTTATAGTTGAGCTCTATTGTTCAACTAGAACAAGGGGCATTAAACATTTTGTTTTTTAATTTTTAGCATTTTATCAATTAGCTAAGGGAAAATGACTACATAAAACTAAAAAGGAATGTTCATTTTGGATAATAAGAATAAAAAACTTAAAATTATTGTTGTAAGCGCAATTTCAGCAACCATTCTTTGTTCAATCATTGTATTGGCTTCACTTTCTCCAATATCTAATTCAGGACCTAATGTCAATCAATTTGGAGACATCGGTATGTGGATGTCTATAGTTCTCATTCTTATATCTTTGCAATCCCTTTAATTATTTACAGTTTAGGGGTTGATGCATTTAAGTATGTAATGGCTGCACTCTGTGGCTTAGGTCTTCTAATAGGGATGGCTGTTATATTTACTACTATTTTATTTATATTTACTTCTACAACTAGTATGATATTATATGCTTTATTATGTCTTTCCGTTTTATATATTATGTCAAATATAATTTGGATTTTTATTACCTTTTCAACTAGTAATAAAAGCAAAAACACAATTCTTCAATAGGCCTTATTATGCAAATGAGAAGTACAGGAACGGTCCGATAAATTCTAAAATGAAGCCAGTAGAGAAAAATGAGTTGTTTTTCTCCGCTGGCTTTTGTAATTTTTCGATTCTTGTCTGAGTTGAAAATGCGGACCCATATTTTCAGGATGCTGTGAACTATTGCCACAATTCCAAACTCGCCCTCCTGCAAGGATCATCTGCAGATCACCCTTGATGTGTCTGAACATTTTTTTACTTCGACTTTGAGTCGAATGTAAAAAAATCACATCTTTCTTCCTACGTTTTAGGAACTGCTATTTCTTTCATTTTTCTTTGAACCAACTGGTCAAGTAAGTTCCCGAGAAAGGTGCAATCGTGGAACGACTTGAATATTATGGACTTTTCAAGCAGGGGTCGGAATGTGCATTATACGACCAATGCGATCGAAAGAAATTCGGAAATAGTTGAAATCGATGGGCATTTGAGCAGTTTAGAAATCGTGGGGAAAAGTTGTATATTTGATGATATAAGACTTTCATGAAAAATGGGCAGAGCAAAAGTAGAGAGGAGTACCGAAGCAAAGGAAGTCTTTCAGCAAATGTTTGGTAAATGTTGCAATGAACCATTATTGCAAAAAGGCCATACAGGAGACTTAAAATTTAGCCGCATTGTGTGAAGAAAACAGCCCTCTATTCTAAATTTCCATCAGAGGTACTTTATTTATCTTGCATTATACAAAATTATTGACGTTACCGAGTCAGTATCATTACAATAAAAAGGTTAACTTTTCCATTTGTCCTGCCTGACATATTTATTTTTTAAAAACTGTTCCTTATAAACAAAAAATTATTTTCAAAATAAGTTAGGAGGCTATATAAATGGAAATATATTTGAAATACTTTTTAATGGGGTTAACGATTGCTTTACCGATAGGAACCATCACAATTGAAATGACTAAACAAGGGATTAAACATGGTTTTTTACATGGTTGGGCGGTGGGGTTAGGCGGGATGACAGTTGATTTTCTTTTAATTATTGCCATTTATTTAGGATTGGCTCCCCTATTATCGGCCCCTTTAATACAAATTCCATTATGGCTGCTAGGCGCTGTTTTTTTATTTTATTTAGCTTATGATTCGATAAAAAATGCAAATCACGATATGACAATGATTGGCGAACCAACTTATAAATCGATTGGAAAAACATATCGAAATGGTATATTTGTTGCAATCTCGCCAAGTAATTTAATTTTTTGGATATCAATTTTTGGTGTAGTGTTGACAGATTCATTTTCTCAAGCGAATACAGCTGATTTTTTTATTACTGCATTAGGAATCTTATCAGGAATATTGGTACATGACATTATACTTCTTACTATCATTTCGGTTACACGAAAAGCAATGAATAAAAAAGCAATAATGACTGTTTCGATTATTGCCGGAATTTTGTTGTTTGGTTTCGGTTGTACTTTTCTCTATAAATTTCTCATAACATTACAAGCGAACTATCCGTTTTGGTAGGTGCAAATAAATAATGACATTAGTGTAACAGGTTCGAATTGGATCGAAATTGAAAAAACTGCATCTTCAATTTTAGTCCTTCCTTCTATCACGGAACGATATTTTTATTTGAAAAATACGCTTTCCTCGTGGTAATGAAACGGTGAATCATAAAGGAATTTCAGTTTCATTCGATAAAACATCATTAACACTTGAATCTAAAAAATCGGTGATACGGCAGTAGCTCTATTTCCCATTAGCTCAAGGAAGAGCAATAGAAACACAGGAGAATCTCCTGAAGCGATGAAAGGATCAAGTTGAACAATTGAGAAAGAGTCATAAGTGTTTAACTCTTTGAGTCTCATACATTGCTTCCGGCAAAACAAACTTTAATACGATTCGCCAAGTATTTTTGGAGAAGTGCATTTTCTCCCTTAAAAAACACGTATTGATTATTCGGCTTGTTGCGTTTTGCTTGTGCAACATTAAAAAAACACGTATTGGTTATTGACAAAACAAAAATCCAAGCTATATAATATCTAGTAATCAACTAGGAATACTATGTTTCGGTTGCGTAATTTTCGGAAATACATTCAGACGTTCCGCTCCCTTTGAAATGGAATATCTCATTCATGTCGAACAGCGAATTTACAAAGCTATCTGGATTTATTTGTTTATCAATTGGGCGATTCTTTAACCTTAGAGCATACCAGCAAAAGAAGCAAAATAATCACTGATCGGAAATCTGAGCATATCTTGCATGGATACATGATAAAGTCCAATAGCAAGCTGATGAAGTGATTACAATCATTAGTCCACCAGACCACTGGAGACTTCCTTTCATTTTTAAGGGAGTCTCCTTTTTTATTTTAAGCACCTCAAGACATATTTAATCGTCCATATTCAAGGAGGAATTATAAATGGAAATCTTTTGGTTTATTCCCACAAATGGCGACTTTCGTCAATTAAATCATCAAGAAGGTTCACGTCCTGCAACCTATAACTATTGTAGACAAATTGCACAGGCTGTCGATGATTTAGGCTATAGCGGCGTGTTAATTCCAACAGGAAAAACATGTGAAGAAGGCTTTATTGTCGCTTCAACGCTTGCACCCGTAACAAAAAATTTAAAGTATCTTGTAGCGGTGCGGCCAGGATTAATGTCACCGAGCTTTGCAGCACGCATGTCGGCGACATTGGATCGATTTTCTGACGGTCGGTTATTAATTAATGTGGTGGCTGGCGGAGATCCGGTCGAGCTTGCAGGAGAAGGTGTGTTTTTAGATCACGATGAACGATATGAGTTAACAGATGAATTTTTAACCATTTGGCGTCAATTATTTACAGAAGAAGAAGTTGATTTAGAAGGAGACTATTTACGAATTCGAGGTGGGCAATTGCCATACCCGACAGTTCAAAAACCATATCCGCCGCTATATTTTGGAGGATCTTCACCTGCTGCGATGAAGGTGGCGGCAAAGCATATCGATGTCTATTTAACATGGGGAGAACCACCGGCACAAGTGGAGAAAAAAATCAATAAAATGCGGGCGTACGCTGCTGCCCAAGGAAGAACAGTGAAATTCGGCATCCGGCTGCACGTCATTGTCCGTCCAACAGAAGAGGAAGCATGGGAAGCTGCCAATAAGCTCATTGAACATGTGGATGAGGAAACTATTGCGCAGGCGTTGAAAGTATTTAAGCGGATGGATTCGGAAGGCCAGCGCTTAATGACGAGTTTGCATGAAGGTGATCGTACAAGATTAGAAGTGAGTCCAAATCTTTGGGCCGGTGTTGGATTGGTACGGACCGGTGCAGGTACGGCGCTAGTAGGAGATCCTGATACGGTTGCTGCCCGTATGAAAGAATACGCTGATTTAGGCATTGAGACCTTTATTCTTTCAGGCTATCCGCATTTAGAAGAAGCCTATAGAACAGCGGAATTATTATTCCCGAAACTTCCAATTGATAAAAAGGATACTTCTCATCAGAAGACATTCCTTAGCCCATTCGGAGGAGATATCAAATCGGCTGTTGCGAAATAACAGGTTCATTAAACAATTTGAGGTGACAACAAGAGGATTGTGAAGATGCTTGATTTTAATTGGTGATAACCATCATGTCTCTTATAGGATGATGCAGAAAGATTTTCATCTGTCACATAGAGGACAGCGGCTCTTTTTGTTAAAACCAAAGTAAATAAATATGTTTAATTTGAAATAAGACGGTATGAAAGCGGGCAGCTCATCAGCAAGGAAAGGTTTGGCTTTACAGAAAACAGCAGCTCCAAAGTGGCTCAATTAGTGAAAATTACGGGATTTAGTATGAGTTGACCAGACGACTGGAGACTTCCTTCATTTTATGGAAGTCTCTTTTCATTTTTTATGGGAATTTGAGTTTAAAAAAGTAAAAACGATTTTAAATGATGAAAAGGGGATGGATAAAATGGCATTCAATCATTCTGAAAAATTAATCAATCAAATATATGATGTAAGTTTTAAAGCAGATGTTCTTGTTATAGGCGGAGGGCCTGCCGGCGCTTGGGCTGCATTATCAGCCAAAAAAAACGGGGCAACGGTTATCTTGGTGGATAAAGGTTATTGCGGCACAAGCGGGGCGACGGCTCCTTCAGGCAATGGAGTATGGTATATACCGCCTGATAAAGAGAAAAGAGAAGAAGCGATGAGAAGCCGTGAAGCCTTAGGAGGGTTTCTTTCTGAACGGAAATGGATGAAAAGGGTACTAGAACAAACATATGAAAGTGTCAATCAGCTTGCTGAGTGGGGATATCCTTTTCCAGTAGATGAAAATGGCGTAGTACATAAGAGAAGCCTTCAAGGACCTGAATATATGAGATTGATGAGAAGAAAATTGGTGAAATCGAAGGTAAAAATTTTAGATCACAGCCCTGCGCTGGAGCTTTTGTATGACAGCAATGGAGTTGCCGGAGCTGCGGGCGTCAATACACAAACTGGAGAAACCTGGTCTGTTCAAGCCAGTTCTATCGTTATCGCATCAGGCGGATGCGCCTTTTTAAGCAAGGCGTTAGGATGCAATGTATTAACTGGTGATGGGTACTTATTGGCTTCAGAAGCTGGTGCTGAGTTTTCAGGCATGGAATTTTCCAATGCATATGCCATTACTCCAAAATTTTCTTCCATTACAAAAACAGCTTTTTATCAATGGGCTTCTTTCACTTATGAAGATGGAACCATTATTGAAGGGGCGGGTTCACATAAAGGGCGTTCGATCATTGCCAAAACATTGCAGAAAGGAAAAAAAGTGTTTGCACAGCTGGATAAGGCGAAGGATAACCCTGAGCTACAAAAGTGGATGAGAATTGCCCAACCGAATTTCTTCCTTCAATTCGATCGAATGGGTATTAATCCTTTTGAGGATCGCTTTGAAGTGACATTACGGTTAGAAGGGACAGTAAGGGGCACCGGCGGCATCCGGATTATTGATGAAACTTGTGCAACATCAGTTCCCGGATTATTTGCCGCAGGTGATGCTACGACTAGAGAATTGATTTGCGGCGGATTTACAGGAGGGGGAAGCTACAATGCTGCATGGGCCATTTCCTCTGGCTATTGGTCCGGGGAAGCAGCAGCGAAGTATGCCCTTTCCTTTAATCGAAATAATCTGGATAGAACCTTGTCAAGAAAACAAGTCATTGGAATAAACGAACAGCGCACAAGTCATAATGGTCTTGATGCAAATGAGGTGATTCGGCATGTTCAAGCGGAAGTGATGCCTTTTGATATTAATTTGTTTAGAACAGAAGAAAAGTTATCCTCCTCCTTGCAGCGGCTTCATTCAATATGGCATGAAGCAAAAACAAGTCTGAAGGAAAATAAAGGAAATATCGTAAGGGTTCGGGAAGCAGCCGCAATGTTAGCCACCTCCCGTTGGATGTACACAGCAGCACTAGAGCGAAAAGAAACTCGAGGCATGCATAAACGGCTTGATTTTCCTAAGATTGATGAAAACCAGCAGCATCGTCTGATCACGAGCGGTTTAGACGAAATAAAAGTGACTGCTGATACTCATAATTTCCAGACTGTATAAGGAGGAAGAAAATTGATACAGGTTCTGCTTGAGGAACGATGTGTAAAATGCAATCTTTGTGTCAATATTTGCCCCACTAACGTGTTTGAAAAAAGAAAGGGAGAGGTACCCGTTATATCAAGGCAGGATGATTGCCAAACGTGTTATATGTGTGAATTGTATTGCCCTGTTGATGCACTTTATGTAGCTCCAAACGCTGATGAGGCCGTAGAAATTTCTGAGCAGGAATTATTAACAACAGGTTTAGTAGGAAGTTATCGAACAAACATGGGATGGCAGAAGGGACAAAAACCGGTTGCTGCCCAAGACCCAGCTTATAAATTTTATTTGCCTAGCGGAGTGTGACTAGAATGGGAAAATCATCAAAGAAAAAATCCTTCATATTCTTTATAGCAATTTTTGCACTTTTAACAGCGTGCAGTTCCAATAATACTTCTACAAACAAAAATGCGGAAACGGAGAATCATTCTAATGCAGGGGTTGAGGAGAAAGGAAAAACATTAAGGCTCGGATATATTAACTCAACCGGAAACAAAGACAAGGACAAACCTGCCGTTTCAGGAGCTGAAGGGTGGGCGCTTAATAAAGGATTTTTGCAGGAAGAATTAAAGAAAATTGGAATTACAAATATTGAATATTTTTCTTTTCCTAACGGCCCTAACCTAAACGAAGCAATGGCTTCAGGAGAAATTGATGTAGGAATTTTAGGTGATACACCTGCTTTATTGGCGAGAAGCTCAGGACAAAAAACAAGATTAATAGGATTTGCTAATATTTTTCAAGATATTTGGTTAGTTACTAATAAGAAAAATGGAGTATCTTCCTTGGAGGAATTAAAAGGAAAAACAGTAGCAACATCAAATGGATCTTATATGTTCCGTTATTTAACAGGTCTATTGGAAGAAAATAATCTGCTTGAAGATGTAAAAATTGTTCATTTACTTCCGCCAGAAGCCGCTGCCGCTTTGGAGCGCGGCGATATTCAAGCATATGCATTTCCAACATATATGGGTCCAAAACATGTAAAACTTGGTTTTCCTTTGCTTCACCAAGCAAGTAAAACGACACCGCATTTAACCGGAACATCTGTCACCATTGCGTCAGAAAAATTTTTAGAACAGAATCCGGAGTTTTTATCAGTATGGACAGATACCCGTGAAAGGGCAGTAAAAGATTTAAAAGAACATCAAGAAGAATTTTATCAATATGTGGCTGAAGTGACCAAACAGGACTTAGATGTTGTGAAGGAAAGCCTCCCTCTTAACAATATTCGAGAAGAGAACTTCCCGAAAGAGGGATTGGAATTATTGGAAGGAACGAAAAAGTTTTTAGTAAAACAAGGATTGATTAAAAAAGATTTTGCCATAAAAGATTGGATGCTAAAAGATCAGTAGTTTTTGTAGAAGGCTTTGTCTTAAAAGCCTTCTATCCTGTTTATGCAACTGAGGTGGTTAGATATGAAAAAAACGTATGAGTATTATATTTTGCCGGTTGTTTTGCCGCTCCTGCTTGTTTTTCTTTGGATTTATTTGACGGAACGTGAATTGATTGCCCCATACCTAATTCCATCTCCGAAAACGGTTATCCACACAATCGTTCAATTTATAGAGGATGGAACCCTTTTGCAGGATTCATGGGCAAGTGTCAAAAGAATGCTGCAAGGCTTTTCCTTAGCGGTTTTCTTTGGTCTGCTATTTGGGGTATTAATGGGATTATTTGCTAGAGTCGATCAATTTTTTGCTGGAATTCTGAATGCGATAAGAGTAATTCCGCCATTAGCCTGGATCCCGATCATTATTCTTTGGTTTGGTATCGGTGAAACTTCTAAAGTCATTATTATTTTTAAAAGCGCCTTTTTCCCCATCCTGTTAAATACAATTCAAGGAATCGAAGGAGTGCCTAAAGGATTTCTGGAAGTGTCAAAACTGATGGGAGTAAGCAAAAGAAGAACGTTATTTAACGTGATTTTTCCTGCTGCATTGCCTTCTATATTTGTTGGGCTTAGATTGGGATTAGGAGCGGCTTGGATGGCTGTGGTCGCTGCGGAATTAATTGCTTCCGATTCAGGACTCGGTTACCGAATCACACAAGGCCGGGAGCTTTCCCAGCCCGATGCCATGATCATTGGAATGATCATGATTGGGATAATTGGAGTCGCAATGGATGCTGTTATTAAGTTTATCCAGCAGCGCATCCTGTCTTGGCAAGCAGGCATTAAATCTTAGGAGGTTGCTTACATGCCAATAAAGGAAAACGTTCAGTTTCAGGTAGCGAAACCGAAAATAAAGATTACTAATTTGTCAAAATCATTTAATCAAGGAAAGAATACGTTAAACGTATTAGATGATATCAATTTAGAGGTTCAAGAAGGCGAATTTTTGACCATTGTTGGATCCAGCGGATGCGGAAAAAGTACGTTATTGCGAATAATTGCTGGTCTTGACAGCTCTTTTGAAGGAACGATTGCCATTGATAATCAAAATATAAAAGGTATAAGAGCCGACATAGGCATGGTTTTTCAGGATCATCGGCTGTTTCCTTGGATGACTGTTAAGCAAAATATAGCCTTTGGTCTTGAAAAAGTGCCTGCATCTGAACGTGAAAAACTAGTGAATGAATATATTGAATTAGTCGGATTAAAGGGATTCGAAAAAGCAAGGCCCGGAGAGCTTTCAGGCGGTATGTCTCAGCGGGTTGCATTGGCGCGTACATTAGTAAAAAAGCCCAGCATTATTTTGCTCGATGAACCTTTTGGGGCGCTGGATGCACTGACCCGGATTCAAATGCAATATGAAATTTTAAGAATACGAGAACAGGCCAATGTTACTATGATTTTAGTGACTCATGATATTGATGAAGCTGTGTTATTAGGTGACAGGGTGATTGTCATGTCCAAAAAACCAGGCCGCATCCAAAAGACGATTTCAGTTTATTTATCAAGACCGCGAGACAGAAATAGCCGTGATTTTGTAAAAATACGTGAAAAGATTTTAAATTTATTTTTTGACACAAATGTTTCGTTGAATAAATCACAAGAAAAAATTTCATTAGAGGGATAGCGCCTTTCTGCAAAATGCTTATTGCTTTTGCATGAAAATAGAAATCCTCTATCGCCTTATGCTGATACAACGACATATTAAACTATAAAAATATAATAATCTTGACAACAAAAAGTTGGCATGTTAATTTATTCGCATATGAATAATTAGATTTCCGACCAGAACACTGGAGGCACTTGGTTTACATACTAAGTGCCTTTTTTACATATCTTCAAAGGTGAATATACAGTGTCTTCGTTCAATTTGGATTGAAACATTCATTCCTAATCTATCTTGTTTAATATTATTTGTACAAAGACTATAAAAAGTTGATGCTGATGAAAAATCGGATCAATAAAAGCAATTATGATAGAAATACAAGAAAAAAATTTCATAAAAGTAACTTGACAGATAGGTTTAATTGGTTTTAAAATCTCATTAAAGATTTTGAAAATTTAAATAAGCTGACTGGAAAACCGGAGGCTCTCAATTCAAGTTGAAACTTATCTTGAAATGGGGTGCCTCCTTCTTTTACATCAAATTATTCTAAAATAGAATAAACATTGAAAAATAAATGATAGTTGACTGGACAACCAGAGACTCTTTTTCAAGTTTAATTTAGCTTGGAAATGGGTCTCTGTTTTGTTTAACAGCAACTTTTTAACACCAATAAAAAATGAGAGTTTGAGGTAAGTAACATGAAGAAAAAACGAATCTATTTAAATGCGTTTGATATGAATTGTGTGGCTCATCAATCACCAGGCTTATGGGTACATCCTGAAGATCAGTCGTATCGTTATAAGGATATAGATTATTGGGTTGAATTGGCTCAAACTTTGGAAAGAGGTCGGTTTGACGGCCTGTTTATTGCTGACGTAATCGGGATCTATGATGTGTACGGGGGAGATAAAACTACAACAGTACGTGAAGCGACACAGGTGCCCGTAAATGATCCGATGATGCTTGTCTCGGCGATGGCGAACGCAACGCAACACTTAGGCTTTGGAATTACATGCTCGACAACATTTGAACATCCTTACACGTTTGCACGCAGGATGTCCACATTGGATCATTTAACAAAAGGAAGGATTGCTTGGAACATTGTGACTTCGTACTTAGAAAGCGGGACAAGAAATATTGATATTGGAGATCGATTTATCCATTCGGAAAGATACAATGTTGCGGAAGAGTATATCGAAGTTTGTTATAAATTATGGGAAGGCAGTTGGGAAGATGATGCGGTCATAAAAGATAAAGAAAAAAGAATTTTTACAGATCCGACAAAGGTTCATGAAATTCACCATCACGGTAAATATTTTCATGTGCCTGGTATACATTTATGTGAACCGTCGCCGCAAAGAACTCCTGTCTTGTATCAGGCTGGAGGTTCAACTAGAGGCCGTCAGTTTGCTGCTAAACATGCAGAATGCACCTTTATTTCTGCTCCTGGAAAGGAAGCGATCACTTCATATGTCAAGGATTTAAGAGCTCAGGCAGCTTCATTGGGAAGAAACCCTCAAAGCATTAAAGTGTTTGCATTAATGACGGTAATCGTTGGCCGGACGGAGGAAGAGGCGCGGGCTAAATATGAGGATTTATCCCAATATATCAGTTATGAAGGAGCGCTTTCCTTGCTGAGCGGCTGGTCGGGAGTGGATTTCTCTAAATATGAACCTGATCAAGAAATTGAATACATTGAGACAAATGCCGTTAGATCCATGCTTGAATCACTAACAAAGGCAAGCCCAAATAAGAAATGGACCGTTCGCGAGCTGGCAAATTTCGCAGGCATTGGCGGCATGGGACCAGTGATAGTTGGAACACCTGAACAAATTGTTGATACGTTTGAAGAATGGATTGATGAAACTGATATTGATGGATTTAACTTGGCTTATGCAATTACACCAGGAACATTTAAGGATATTGTGGATCTCGTAGTGCCTGAACTTCAGAAACGAGGTTTGTTGAAAAAAGATTATGAAGAAGGAACTCTTCGAGAGAAATTATTTGGAAAAGGAAATTCTCGTTTATCAGAAAATCATATAGGTGCAAAATATCGAAACCTCGGGCGCCTGTTGCAGAAAAAATAATTACACTGAGAAGTATAGATTTTACCGAGATTTTTACTCAAAAATTCGACTAAATATATATGAATAATTATATTTTGGGAAGGAGAAATGAATAAAATGCTTCATCAAGTCAAACTTCATTCAAGTAAGCTTGGAACAACGCATCTCTGCCGCTAGAAAAGATGCTGAAATGAAAGATATGCTGGTTAAGAAGCCCAGCAATTTTATGCAATGGAGATGCAAGCTCTGAGAAGAAGCTCGGAAAACGATCTTGGATAAAATTGAAAGCCAATTTAACGGCGCTTATAGGTACTCAAAAGCAAGTGTCCGATCGAATTTTACATTATTTCGACGGAAGGGGGATTCCGTTTCCCTTTCGTACGGGATAAGGAAAAAATGACGCAGCCTATTGAGGCGCAAGTTTGAAACCCTATTAAAAACTACTTTTGAATAAAAACTATGAGGAGGTGGAGAAATGGAAGAAAATTTAAAAATCCAGCTGAAACCAAAGAAAAAACTAACTGCTTTTGATGCCATAAGTTCTACGCTGGCGCAAATGGCTCCAGCGGCAGCAATATATTATGGATTCCCAGTTATATTTGCGGCTTCGGGAATTGGATCTCCGTTAACACTCTTACTTGCTACAGTAGCGATCACAATGGTTGGGCTCAGCTTAACAAATTTTTCAAAAATTCATCCTAGCAGCGGATCGCTCATCAAGTATATTAGTATGACTTTTGGTGATATTGTCGGCACTACAGCTTCACTTGTTTTTTTAATCGGTACTATCTTTTTAGCCGGCTCAGCATTTATTGAGCTTGGGGGATGGACATCTGATTCACTAGCCTTATATAACATTCACATTCATTGGATCGTCCCTACTATTATTTTAGGTTTAATCGTTTGGGCCATTACAGTGGTGGGAATTTATAGTTCGACTAAAATTGCTGCGGTGGCATTATTCATTGAGGTTGCAGTCCTTGTTTTCGTTTCAGTGTTAGTTTTATTGCATCCGCCAGCGCCGTTATCTTTAAAGCCTTTTGCATTTTCTTCAATTCAGAATGGCATAGCAGGACTTAGCTTAGCCTTTCCGCTTGCGATCTATTTGTTTATTGGCTTTGAAAACTCAGCTGCTTTGGCAGAAGAAACGGATAATCCAAAACGAAATACTGCTCGTGCAGTTCTCGTAAGCATTGCGATCATGTCGGTCTTCTATATATTTGTCAATTATAGTATTATTCAAGGATTTTCGAATCATATTGACGATTTAGTTAAAAGTACTAATCCGTTTATTGATCTTTCTAATCAGTATTTAGGCAGCTTTTCTGTATTAGCTATTATTGCAGGATTCACTAGCATACTTGGAATGACCATCGCCTGCTTGAACGGCTTCTCCCGAATTGCGTTTAACTCAGCTCGAGAAGGATTAATTTATAGAAAATTATCAAGGGTTTCAAAATGGGGGACGCCTATCGGCACACTGACACTTCTTTTTATCTTAGGAATGTTGGCTGCGATTTTAATTGGTTTGCTTAGTAAAGGATGGGTAACTGCTTTCGGTTATCTCAGTACAATTGGCACGATCCCGCTCTTGCTCATTTATTCTTTATTAAATCTTGCAGTTATATTTTATAAAAAAGAAAAATGGCCTTTTCATAAAAAATATTTGTTTCCATCATTAGGCTTGCTCAGTATTCTTATCCCTATTTGGGCGATGGTGCAGCCCGGTCAGCCGGAACCGGTAAGCTATTTTCCTTGGATTGTTCTTGCTTTATGTGTGGTCAGTTTCATTTACTCATGGTTTACCGTGAAAAAGAAGTCGCCAATTTCGGCAAACTTCAGACCGTTGTTAAAAAAAGAAGAATTATAGGAAAAAGGAGGACAGGTTTGGAAACGAAATCGTGAAAATGAAGTGCGGTTTGGCGGGGCAAACTGACTGCGGAATTCAAAGGCCGAAAACGAAATTGTGAAAGTGAAGTTGTTTGTAAAATTGGTTAGTTAGCAGTTAAAGGAAGGGATCACAGAACAATCAGTAATTTTAAAATTTAAAATCAACTGAGGGAGTGGATCAAAAATGGCAATGGTTCTTAATCGTAGCGCAGAGCAAAAGGAAATCGCAGACCAAAATAAAATTGAAGTTAAATCCATTTATTTTGAGTACGACGGCTTAGAAATCCTGCAAGATATTAATTTAACGATAAAAGAAGGAGAATTTATCGTCTTTATGGGACCGAGCGGCTCGGGAAAAAGTACACTTCTACGATTGCTAATCGGATTATCCCGGCCTAATAAAGGAGAAATTTTCGTCAATAATCAATTACTTACTGACTCTATACCAGATTGCTCTGTTGTTTTTCAGGACTACTCGCTATTTCCTTGGCTGACAGCGAAAGAAAATGTCATTCTGGCATTAAGGCAAAAGCTGAAAAAATCAAAAACAAAAAAGGAATTAGAACACTTGGCCCAAAGTTATTTGGAATTAGTTCAGCTTAGTCATGCTGTTGATAAATATCCAGGGGAAATGTCCGGCGGGATGCGCCAGCGTGCGGCGATTGCGAGAGCATTATCAATAGGGTCAGATTTGATGTTCATGGATGAACCATTCGGGGCACTTGACCCGTTGACAAGAATACATTTGCAAAATTTAATCCTTCAAGTGAATAGGGAACAGCAGAGAACCATTGTGTTTGTCACACATGATGCAGAAGAAGCGATTTTCTTAGCGGACCGCATTGTCATGTTTACCCCGGGGCCGCCAGGGAGAATTGCGGAAGTGATTGACGTTCCTTTTCCTAAGCCGAGAAATCGGAAACAGCTATATCAAAGCTTAGAATTTGTAAAATTCAGAGATTATGTTTTAGGTGTCATGAACCAAGGCATTTTCGACAAATTAGAGGAAAGTAAGGAAGCTCTTGTGGATGGTTCAGGAATTTAAACAAATAATGTCTTAAAATCTGTAAAAAAAAATATACCGTATTCCTTACAAAGACACATGAATTTTTAGAGTATATAGTTGGAGTGTATTAGAGGAGGAAAAAAATGAAAAAGAGAAATTGGCTAATCGGGATTGGTTTATCAGCTATTTTAGTTTTATCCGCTTGCGGCGGTAAAGAAACTGCAAATGAAGCAGCATCAAAACAAAATGCATCGTCAAGTGAAAAAGCTGAAGAGAAGGATAACGAAAAAACATATGAGTTAAAAGTTGGTTATGGTTCAATATATGGTGCACCTCTTGCGGATATTGCCATCGATCAAGGATTTTTTGAAGAAGAGAATTTAAAAGTGGAAATGGTGCCATTTCAAAGTTCAGCAGACGGATTAAATGCATTGCAGGCAGGAAAAATTGATATCGGCTTAACTTTCGGTTCAACTGCTCCGCTGAATTTTATTGCCCAAGGTTCAAATTTTGAGCTGATTGGCGGTCATATGGAAGGTGGACATCCGATTGTTGTAAAAGAAGAACATAAGGACGAATATAAAACGTTACAAGATTTTAAAGGAAAAACAATAGGTTCTATACCTTTGCATACGAATGATGTTTACTTTAAATCGGAGCTTCAGAAAGCAGGCATTGATATCCATAAGGATGTAAAATTTGTAGAATTTAAAACGTTGTCTGCCATACTTGAGGCTGTAAAAACAGGGAAAATTGATGTCGGGGTATCGGGTACAGCTCATTTAACAAAAACATTGAAATTAGGTTTAGCTCCTATTCTATGGATTAATGATCTGGATAAAAATGCTGCCTGCTGCCGTGTGACGGTAAGAGGCGAGATTTCAGATGATCAAGCAATTGCTTATAAAAAATTTATGAAGGCTCTCATTAAAGCTGAACGTGTGAAATTGGAAAGCCCTGAAAAAAATCTAGAAGCTTCATTAGACAGATTTAAAAATTTACCTAAAGAGCAGATTAATGAAATTGTTAATGAGCCGCATTTAATTAACTCAGCTGATCCGAATAAAAAAGAAACTTTAGAAGTGTGGGAAAGAATGATAAAAATTGGATACGTGAAAGAAGAGGATGCTAAGAAAATCGATGTTAATTCTCATTTGAATCTGACTTTTTATGAACAGGCATTAGACGAACTAATTAAAGAAAATCCAAATGATGAATATTACAAAAAGGTATTAGAAAGATTTAAAAAACAAAATTTATAGGGGAGGAGAGATACTGTGAAAAAGTTTTTACATATTTATATTTATTCAACTCTGATCGCCGTAGCCCTTCTTGGGCTATGGATTTACATTACAAATTTCACTGAATTGCTTGATCCAGTTATTTTTCCATCTCCTGAAATTGTTGTCATAGCGTTTGTGAAAGCCATTAAGGAATTGTTGCAAGGGTTTGTCAGTTCAATGGGGTTATTAGTTCCTGGTTTTGTGTTATCGCTCGTATTAGGGATTGGCGGCGGTTTATACTTTGGTTTGCATCATCGATTCCGTGCCATTTTAGAGCCGTTTTTCCAGACTTTCAGCCCGCTACCGCCGACATTGTTTGTTCCGTATGCAATTGCATTGTTTCCATCTTTTAAATCGGCTTCGATTTTTATCTTATTCATTGCTACGTTTTGGCCTATTTTTCTCGGCACGATTCAAGGGGTGCTTTTAATAGACAAACCATACTGGGACAATGCAAAAACAATCGGATTGAAGGGAAAAGACTTGTTTTTGAAAATGATTCTTCCAGCAAGCTTGCCGTTAATTTTGAATGGAGTCGGGACATCTCTCGCATTTGCGTTTATTGTCTTAATAATGGTAGAGATGTTTGGTGCTGAATCAGGAATGGGTCGCTTTATACAGTATTACACCGATTTTACTCAATATGATTTAGTTCTGGCAGGAATTATTTTTAATAGTATTGTCATTCTGATTACCATGATCGTTTTTGAAAAAATCAAAAAGCGTCTGTTGTTCTGGACAAATTTAAAAAATGAAGCCAATTAAAAAAAAATAATAATTGTAAGACTCTTCTTTTTCCCGGCAATGCGCTGATGAGAAAAGGAAGAGTCTTCGTTCCATAAAGGAGTAGTATGATGCGATTAATAGTTACGGTTCTTGTTCTGTTCATGTTATTGCTGGCTGGATGTTCCAATTCAGCTAATCAACAAACAAATAGTGAAGAGCCAAAATTAAAAGTGACATTAGAAAGTGATCCAAAACAGATTCAGCTGAATGAAAAAGTGACATTTACTTCAAAAGTGACATACGGGACTGAAAATGTGAGCGAAGAAGCCAAAGTTACGTTTGAAGTGATCGAAAATGGAGTATCTTTCGGCAGATTGCCTGTTGAGCCAAACGCAGATGGAATCTATCAATTAGATGTGAAATTTGTTGAGCCAGGTGAACATCAAGTGATTGCCCATGTCGATTATCAAGGCCTTCATGAAATGCCCATTCTCTCATTTCATTTAACGGAGTGAAAGGAGTCAGACTATTTAAATGAATAATAAAAGAAAACAGGTGGTGCTATTCATACGGGGGGTCATCGCTTCCATATTAGTTTTAGGAATTGGTTACGCAATTTATAGTAATTTTATTAAGGACAAAGGAGCAACTGCTTCAACTGGAACAAACCTTGCTCCTAATTTTATTTTAATTGATTTAAAAGGGAATGAAGTCAATTTAGAAGATTATCGAGGAAAAGGGGTTCTGCTTAACTTTTGGGCAACCTATTGTCCTCCTTGTGAAAAAGAAATGCCGTATTTGGAATCGGCTTATAAAGATTATAAAGATAAAGGAATTGAAATTCTGGCCGTTGATGTAGGTGAACCAAGAATATTAGTGGATCAATTCGTTTCTAAAAAAGGATTGAGTTTTCCCGTTTTGTTGGATTGGAAAGGAGATACAGCCGATCTATACAAAGTTCAAACTCTTCCAATTACTTTTCTCATTAATGAAAAGGGAGAAATCGTGGATAAAATTACCGGCGAAATGACCGAAGAGGCTGTTCGTCAACATTTAGACAGTATCGTTCCGAAATGATGGAATTAAGTGTTGCAGGTATTGAATAATTTGTTCCAAGTGTCATCGCTTCCTCGGCTTTATTATGGCTAATAGCCTGTAAACCTAATAAATGTAATTGAACTATTCAAAAATTTGCAGTCCCCCTTAAAAAGTTTTAAATGCAGCTTGAAAGATCGTTTGAAAATATAGACTCCTTTTCGAAAGATACCAGATCAAAACGAAAAGAGAACCCCTATCAGAGATCGGGAGCCTCTTAACGATTGATCAGGCGGTTAGAAAATTGTAAACCGCATTTTTGAAGTAAGACATCGATAGCGAACCGCTGTCCAAAACGATCAAGTCTCTTTCACTTCAGCTTCGTTTTGTCTTTTATTCAAGTTGGCAGCGTAATATGCAATGACTAAAATGGCAACCCAAAGCGGACCGACTATTAAGGCGATTCTTGTGTCTGGATAGTAGCCAAGCAGAATTGCGACAAATATGAGAAACGCCCCTGCAATGAAAGTGGATAACGGGTATAGCGGGGTTTTAAATTTGATATTTTTTTGTTGTTCAGGTGTAATCGATTTTCGGAATCGCCATTGTGCTAATAAAATAATAAACCAAGTCAATAAAGCGCCAAATGTTGAGATAGATGCAATCCAAGTAAATACTTGAGCCGGTACTAAATAGTTGAGCAGAACTCCGAATAATAAAACGGCTGATGTCACCATAACCCCTCTAAAAGGAACGCCTTTTTTGTTTAATGTGCCAAATGCCTTCGGAGCTTGTCCATTATGGGAAAGGTTGTATAACATACGTCCCGAACTGAAAATTCCTGTATTACAGGAGGAAAGGGCAGCGGTTAAAACGACAAAGTTGATAATGCCTGCTGCGGCCGGGATACCGATTTTGTCAAAGGTTAAAACGAAGGGGCTTCCACTTGTCCCGATTTCATTCCACGGATAAATGGACAAAATAACAAACAGCGCACCCACATAAAAAATTAATATACGAAGTAAAGTAGAATTAATGGCTCTAGGCAGCGTTTTTTCTGGATCTTTTGCTTCACCGGCTGTTACGCCGATCATTTCGATTCCTAGAAAGGCAAACATAACCATTTGAAATGACATTAAGACACCTTCAAGACCGTTAGGAAGAAAGCCGCCGTGCTCCCACAAATTGCTGATTCCTGTAGGAACTCCGTTATTGCCGAATCCGAACAAAATCATGGCTAAGCCAATAATAATCATAAAGATAATCGCAATAATTTTGATTAGGGCAAACCAGAATTCCAACTCACCGTAAGCACTGACTTGAAGAAAGTTAAAGCTCATCATGATGATTAATGCAGCCAGAATCCAAATCCATCGCGGAACCTCCGGAAACCAAAATTCCATATAGATTCCAACGGCTGTCAGCTCGGTCATACAAGTAATGACCCATACAAACCAATAATTCCACCCTGTAATATATCCTGCCAGATTACCAAGATAATCATTGGCGTATTGGCTGAATGAACCGGCAACGGGATGATGGACAGCCATTTCTCCTAACGCTCTTAAAATGAAAAATAAAATGATTCCACAGAAAAGGTAGGATAACATTATACCGGGACCTGCCAGCTTGATCGAGCTTGAAGATCCTAAAAACAGCCCGACTCCAATTGCAGAACCTAATGCAATCAGAGTAATATGTCTTTCTTTTAAACCTCTTTGCAGCTGATTTTCCATGATCGCTCCTCCTTAAGTTTATAAATGAAATCCCTTTCAATGTTCTGTTGCGAAGGTCATCATATGTCAGATTTTATGATCGAAAAATTTAAGTTATTATTCCCCGCAACTCCTCTTGATAATCAAATTGTGACGCTTACATTTAGATTTGAATAAATTTTATCATACTATATTTCAATTTCTTTTTGTATAAAACGACAAATTTAGGCGTTCAATTTGTCGAATGATACAAAGGAAAAATGTTCAAATCATTTTCCTTACTTCCGTTATTATGATCAAATAAACCTATAGATAAACTATTTAATTCAAGTTTTCCTGCCCTACTGGTTACAAACATGTAAGGCAAAATCGCGAATAAATACTCCGAGAAATCTGCCAATTCCTATTACAACCGGCTGGGAAATTGACAGATGAATGAAGGCAGGGTTTGTTTAAGAACAGAAAAATAACAAAGTTCAAGTATTACAAGCAAGGCACAGTTGAAAAAGTGTAAAAAATATGAGTGAAGCCTTGCTTCAAAAATTAATGTAACAAGTCAAACTGAATTTATTTGTGAAAATGTGCACAAAAAACGAGACAAGCACCTCAATTTTTGATAATACAAAAATAGCGGCAAGTCTAGACTTCAACCGCTTGCCATCCATCGAGAAAAATGCCAAAGATTCATGGACAAGGTGTTGTATAGAGTTACAAGCCATGTTTTTAAAATGTTTCGCTATTGGATGAGCATCACGATTTTGCTGTGACTATGAGAAAAGTGAAACAAAACCTTTTATTGTCTATTTATTGCTTCTTGATTTTCGTTTACTCTATTAGAGTGGCAGTATCCTGCCTCTTATTGCGATAAATAGTGCAGTAGCTAAATGTAAAATAAACATGCTGCAATATTCAATATATTACCATAAATTTTGTTCATAGTGGTGATTATATTTGGAAAATAGGAAATTCGTGGCAGTTCCTTTCAAGATTAGAAAATGAAGCTGCATTTCACAAATACTGATTTAGGTAAAAATTGGTACAAAAGGAGAGGCAAATTTAAGTTGTGTTGATCATACCGTAAAATATGAACAGCTGATCCAATTAATTAAAAATTCGAATTAAAAGGTTTTGCAAGGTTTGTAAATTTCATCCATCTAAAATTTTTTGCTTACTTCAATAGGCTGATAAGCTATAGATATTTAAGAGATGTTCCCTCTCCCGCATGATGTGGCCTTTTTACCGCTGTGAAGAAAAACAGAAACCCCATTGATTCTGAAACACGGTCCTCGACAGTTTTTCAAATAACAATTAGCACGTAAAAATTATTGGATCTGACAAAAAGAAAAAATACCGAAAAATTTGAAATCGAAAGAGGAAAGGAGTCACTTATCAAAAGAAAAGAAAGCTATTTTATGAATTCAATCATTCATGATTTTCTTGAAAAAACTTGTTGCTTCATTTTTATAGAGTTAAAAGTTCAACAAATTTGTTAAAAGCTAATGTTTTGGCAAGTGACTTACGAGTGATAAACACAGTATCTACGTTTACGTAGTCCTTATCAATGGGATATGTGTATAGACTTTTTGTTAATTTTGACATAGACTCGGGAATCAAAGAAATTCCAACTCCTGCACGAACACAATTTAAAATAGCTTGTGCGGCGTCTACCTCTATGACATTTTGAATCGTTATATGATAGTCGTTCATGATTCTGGTAAACACTTCTCGATAGTAACACCCTTCTTTAAATACAACTAAAGTGCATTTCTTGTTTTTAAGAGGATTGTCAGGAGTATTGGTGATAAGTACCAGTCTTTCTTTAAAAATAACGTTTTCGATAAGATCCGGATGATTAACAGGTCCAGCAACAAATGCACCCTCTATATCATGATGTAAGACCTTATCTATTAATTCTTTTGTGGTACCGGTTTGCAATTTAATTTTTACGTTAGGATAATTAGCTGAATATTGTTTTAATATGTGGGGAAGACGTACATAGGAGGTTGTTTCCATGGAGCCTATGTTTAATTCTCCATCGGGGATTGCCAGTTTATTCATTGCTTTTTCAGCTTCGCGACACAAATTTAAAATCAAATTAGCATAGTTAAGAAAGACTTTGCCGTTCGGTGTGAGAATAACCTCTTTTTTGGTTCTTATAAATAATGGAAAACCTAAACAGCTTTCTAATTTATTTAGTCTAGCCGTAACATTGGGCTGTACATATCCAAGCTCTTTTGCAGCCTTCGTAATCCCCTTATTTTTTGCTATTGCTGCAATGATTCTTAAATCTTGTAGCTCAAACATTATTTCTCCCCCATCACTCAAATTGATTCATAACAACAATTATCATTTTTTTCTATTTTACACCATCAAAATGGGGTCATAAACTATTTATAGAAGACAATTTGCGAAATATTAAAAAAATAAATTTTCATCTTTATACAAGTCAATTTCAGATGAATGTAGAAGCAGCTTGAATGAACAACATGATTTCAGTCCAATAATGTGAATTTTAGGATGGAAGGATGGGAACAAGAGAAATAAAAGAGCCGGGCAACTGATGTTTCACTAAGTTTTGGGTGATCGTTTTTTCTGCTGCTGACCAAATCGTATGAATGGCATTATTAATTGAATGCCAACAGCTATGATGATTGTATTGTTAACCTATAGATTTGACGGAAAGAGTTATATAAAAGGCAAGGAGGAACATGGCATGTGGAATCATACAAAAATAACAGACAAACTATCAATTAAAATTCCGATTATACAAGCGGGAATGGCGGGAGGGATCACGACTCCCGAGCTTGTTGCTGCTGTATCCAATGCAGGTGGTCTAGGGATGATAGGGGCGGGTTATATGACGCCGGAAAAATTAGAGTCGGATATTCAAAAAATAAAGGAATTGACTTCAAAACCATTTGGTGTCAATCTGTTTGTTCCTAAACATCCGGCAGTCATTCAAGAAGAAATTGAAAGAGCGAATCAACTGCTGGAACCTATCCGCCAAATGTTAGGGATCGAAAAAAAGAATGATGTTCCGCAAATCAACACTTCTGTTTTTGATGAACAAATTCAAATCGTTTTAAAATATGAAGTACCCGTTTGCAGCTTCACATTTGGCATTCCTCAGAGAGAAATTATTCATCAATTAAAGAATAATGGTATTGTCACAATTGGAACAGCCACAACAGTAAAAGAAGCCATATTGAATGAAGAGGCTGGGATGGATATGATTGTCGTTCAAGGCAGTGACGCTGGGGGGCATAGGGGCAGTTTTGCAGGATCCTTTGATGATTCAATGATCGGAACAATGGCCCTTATTCCGCAAGTAGCGGATCATGTTTCAATTCCTATTATTGCAGCTGGCGGTATCATGGATGGCAGAGGAGTTTTAGCTTCTCTTGTATTGGGAGCGCAAGCGGTTCAAATGGGAACAGCCTTTCTTACCTGTATAGAAAGCGGAGCAAATGAACTCCATAAAGAAGCAATATTAAACGGTACCGAAGAACAGGCAGTAATCACTTCAGCATTCAGCGGCAAGCCAGCAAGGGGATTAAAAAATGAATTTATCATCAAAATGAAAGAGCATGAAGATGCTTTGCCAGCTTATCCGATTCAAAATATGCTCACCCAAGATATCCGGTCAGAAGCTGCAAAACAGAAAAATAAAGAGTGGATGTCGCTTTGGTGCGGGCAAAATCCTCGACTAAGCAAAAATTTGCATGCCGCCGAACTGATCGAAACAATCACCAATCAAATAGAAGAAATTATAAGTAACTTCCCATTAATAAAAGGATGACTATGAAACCGTGGCTTACTTTATCCGGCGGTATTATTGCATTGATTATTGTAATGGGGATCGGAAGATTTGCTTATACCCCTATCCTCCCCTTCATGAATATAACTAAATCGATGGCTGGAAATTTGGCTGGAACTTTATTTGTTAGCTTTTTTAATTTGAGAAGATATGAATCAATTTATTTAAAGATATTTTTAGCTTTGAACATTTTTACGACTCTGCTCATGGGAATGGTCAGTAAATAATATATTTTGGTACCTGTTCAGGTTTTTTTCAGGCCTTAGCAGCGGTGTAGTCTTTGTCTTAGTTTCTAGTATAGTGCTTCAAGTATTGAAAAAGCAAAATATGCAAATATTTAACGGTTTGTTTTATAGTGGTGTAGGGATTGGGATTTTCTTGTGTAGTATTCTAGTTCCTTTCTTCATTAGTATAAACGGGTGGAAACCATAAACAGCTGTTAAATATCCAATTAATTTGCTGCTGTTGTTCGTTGACATATATTGTACTTTTGAAACAGCTAACGTTTGAACTTCCAGGCATGCGTGTTTAAGTGTTGTTTTAAGCGCTATTCTACCCAAGAACTGGATTTCTTTTCCGAGGGCTATCATTTCGGGCTATTCTGAATAATAAGATTTTCCGCTGCCGCTTGTACCATATTTCTTCCAGATACAAAATAATTTTTGTTCAAAAGAGGCTGTTTGGAAAGGACCATAAAAAAATTCTTTTTCAATTCAGTCTCTTTTTTACGTTGATAGGATATTGCAGGGAAAAAAAGATAGGTCGGCTATACATCAGATCATCTTGACGTACGGCAAGTTTAATAGAATTTCATTTTTCTTATTTTTTTGTAAATTCGAAAAATTCGTTGAAAAATCTTCATAAGAGTGCTTTAATAATTGTAAACATATAACATATCAAATATGTGTAATAAGAGAAGTGTTGCAGTCGATTGAAAGAAAATGATTTAAAACGCTTGTTCTTTTGCGCATTTATAGAAACGGTGTTTCTTATTACAAAACATAGGAGGTGCTTGATTTGCTCCAAGGAGAGTTGTACACAGAATTAAAAGATGTTTTCCCCGAAAGTCAAATGGAAGTAAAGGAAAATGAAGGTCATCCACTTGGAAATGGCGGAAAAGTCGCAGTCTATCCAAAAACTGAAAACGAAATTTCACACATCTTGCAATATGCAAACAAAAATGGGAAAACCGTTTCCATTGTGGGCGGAGGAACAAAGCGGGGGTTTGGCGGTCTAATTGATTCGGCTGATATTTTGCTTTCCTTAGCAAATCTAAAAGGAATCGTCGAGCATATAGTGGGAGATATGACATTAACAGTGAAAGCAGGTACACCATTTCAAGAATTGCAGCAGTACTTAGAAGAACATAACCAAAAAATATCTCTAGATCCTGCTTGGCCGGATTATGCGACCATCGGCGGTATTATCGCCGCGAATGAAAGCGGTCCCAAACGTTTGGCATATGGATCCGCCAGAGATGCAGTCATCGGGCTTCGAGTTGTTTATCCAAATGGCAAGGTCATCCGAACAGGCGGAAAGGTCGTGAAAAATGTCGCCGGATATGATATGAACAAACTTTTTGTCGGTTCCATGGGCACTTTGGGGGTTTTGACGGAAATCACTTTAAAACTCCGTCCTTTGCCAAAATATGAAAGCAATGTTCTTTTATCATTTACAGAAGGAGATTTTACTGAAATGCGATCATTTGCCGCGGCGTTTTTAGATTCGCAGATGGAACCTGTCTCACTGGAGCTGATAAGTCCGTCTTTGGCTGAAAAGCTAACGGGTGAAAAATTTTATACATTGGCCATTAGTTTTGAAGATAATGAAAGTTCGGTTCATTACCAAGAATCTTTTCTAAAAAGCATTCAGCCTCCTAAAACGAAAATGACCATTCTTGCTCAAGAGAAAGCGTGCAAGTTTTGGCAATCTTTTTATACAATCAGCCCGAATGGCAGGGTGTCTAATCAGACAGGGGAGACTGAAGCAGTATTGAAAATCGGAGTTGTCAATTTAGATGTCCTAAAAGTTATTAGGGAAAGCCATTTATTACAGGATACGCACAATTTGCTTATCGAAGCCCACGGTGGATTAGGCCACGGATTGTGTCAAATCGTTTTAAGAGGCGGCAGCGAAAACGTCATTTCAGCAATTCAGCATTTAAGGAATTTTGTAAAGCAGCTCAATGGGTATGCAGTCATTAAACATTTGCCGTTTATGTTACGCCAGAAAATAGAGGTTTGGGGGGAAAATCCGCCATATTTCTTTCTTTTCAAAGGAATCAAAACAAAGATTGATCCGAACAACATTCTCAATCCGAAGCGATTTGTGGGAGGGATTTAAATATGGGATTAAATGAAAGTGATCTTATCAAAGAACCAGCCTGTCAAACCAACAGCTTCAGCAATTACCTTTGGAGTGATCCGCCTGATGAAAACAAATGGGCGGATTGTGTCCATTGCGGTATGTGTTTAGAATCGTGCCCAACTTATGAGATCACGGGTCAGGAACAGCATTCTCCCCGCGGACGCGTCCATTTGATTAAATCAGTCGCAGAAGGAAAGCTTGAAGTGAACGAACATTTTATGGATCCTGTCTTTGCTTGTCTTGATTGCCGCGCTTGTACTACCGCTTGTCCTGCGGACGTCGATGTAGGGGGATTGATAGAAGAAGCGCGCGGTCAAATCCGCCAAGCCATGCCGTTAAAAGGCTGGAAAAAGGCGGTCAGCCATCTGTTTTTGCATAGTTTGTTTCCGCACCACAATCGCTTGTACACGTTAGGAAATGTGTTGAAATTGTATCAAAAAAGCGGCATGCAAACGTTTGTCCGTAAAACAGGGCTGATCAATATCATGCCGCAGCATTTAGCCGAAATGGAAGCGATCATGCCGGAAGTGAAAAAGCCTGTGCGGAAAAAGTACAAACATGAAAAAGTCATTAAAGCAAAAGGAGAAACGAAGAGTACGGTTGCGTTTTTAACTGGCTGCGTAATGGATGTCATGTTCAGCGAAATTAATGAAGCAACAATTAACGTGTTAACTCGAAATGGAAATGACGTTATGATTCCGCAAAATCAAACTTGCTGCGGGGCTCTTCATGTTCATGCAGGCGACCGGGAAATGGGGAGAAAATTAGCGAAACAAAATATTGAAGCATTCCAACATGCTGAAAAAGTAATTGTAAATTCTGCCGGTTGCGGATGTATGTTAAAAGAATATCCGGAGCTGTTCCGTGAAGACCCCGTTTGGCGCCAAAAAGCTGAAACATTTTCAAAAAAGGTGGAAGACATTTCAAAATACCTTTATGACACTGGTTATAAAAGGCCCATCGCCGAAATCAAGGCTCGTGTTGTCTATCATGATGCATGCCATTTAGCTCATGGACAGGGCATTCGTGACGAACCTCGCAGCCTTCTTCTTGATATACCTGGGGTCGAAATGGTTGAAATGGCGAATGCCGACCGATGCTGCGGCAGTGCTGGCATTTACAATATAACAAATCCGGAGATGGCTAAAGAAGTGCTTGATAGCAAAATGAAGAATGTTCCTAAAGAAGCAGAAATGATTGTAATGGGAAACCCCGGCTGTATGCTGCAGATGGCGATGGGTGTTCAAAAAAACGGAAGAAATCAAAAAATTGTTCATACCGTACAGCTGCTGGATTGGGCGTACCAAAAAGAAGATCGGCTAAAGGAGGGAGAGGAATGTCTCTAAAAGGGATAAGAACAAATGACAAACATATAAAAAACCTTGCAAACATTGTTGAAGGAAACCGTTCCATCTTGTATAAAAAAGAAGATTTATTAGCTTATGATTGCGATGGCTTTACCATTCATCGTCGTTTGCCGAGGGCAGTCGTTTTCCCGAATAATACAGAAGAAGTCGCAAAAATTGTGAAATATTGCCACGAACATGATTTGCCGTTCCTTGCCCGCGGTGCCGGAACTGGTCTCAGCGGCGGGGCGATCCCGTTGAATGGGGAAGTAATCATTAGTCTTGTAAAAATGAAACGCCTTATAAGCGTTGATTTTGAAAACAGGCGTGCAGTAGTGGAACCTGGATTTGTCAACTTAAAACTGACGAACTCCATTTCGGACAAAGGATATTATTATGCGCCTGATCCATCAAGCCAATATTGCTGCACCATCGGCGGAAATGTCGGTGAAAATGCGGGCGGTGCACACTGTCTAAAATATGGTGTGACGACAAATCACATTTTAGGGCTTGAAGTGGTATTGCCAAATGGCGAAGTCATTGAAATAGGCAAGGATGGAATACCTGATGCACCGGGCTATGATTTATTAGGACTTTTAACAGGATCAGAAGGAACTTTAGGAATTGTGACGAAAATAACGGTTCGTATTTTAAAAAACCCGGAAGCAAAGCAAACGGTGCTCGCTTATTTTGACAACGTTGCGGATGGCAGTCAAGCCGTATCGGACATTATTTCTGCCGGAATTGTACCAGCAGCCCTTGAAATGATGGATCAAATAGCAATAGAAGCGGTTGAAGCGGCAGCGTTTCCTGTCGGCCATCCAAAAGACATTGAAGCGCTTTTGCTCATTGAAGTGGATGGAATATCCGCAGGTATAGACGAGCAAATCCATCAAATTTTAGAAGTTTGCAAGAGAAATCATGTTCGAGAAGTAAAAGTGGCACAAAGTGAAGAGGAAAGAGCTAGATGGTGGGCAAACCGCAAAACTGGATTTGGCGCAATGGGGGCGATCTCTCCTGATTATTTAGTTCAGGATGGTGTGATTCCCCGCAGCAAATTACCCGAAGTGTTAAACAGAATTCACGAAATTAGTCGAGAGTATGGTCTGCGCATCGCAAATATCTTTCATGCTGGCGATGGCAATCTGCACCCGCTTGTACTTTTTGATGCCAGAAAACCGGGCGAAACAGAAAAGGCTTTAAAAGCTGGCAGCGCCTGTTTGCAAGCATGTGCAGATGCCGGCGGATCGATTACAGGTGAACATGGAGTAGGGATCGAGAAAAGAGAAGAGATGCGCTTCATTTTTAGCGACGAAGAAATAGCGGCGCAAACGGATATTCGGGAAGTATTTAATCCGAAAAATTTATTAAATGCCGGGAAGCTCTTCCCAACTCCGGGACGTTGTTTGGAAGTGAAAAAAGAGGAGAAATCTGTTACAGCATCATAAAAAAGAATTTTAAGAAAATTATTGAAATGATTCCATCATCATGTTATCCTTTTTTAAACAATTACGAAACAGTGTTTCGTAATAACAAACAACAATTATAACATTTAAAGGAGGAATTGTGCCCATGAAAACAAACTATGTAAAAGTCGGCAATTTGCAAGTAGCTGAAAATTTGTATGATTTTATCAACAATGAAGCATTGCCGGGAAGCGGTGTGGGAAAAGATGAATTCTGGCTTCAGTTTGAGAACCTTGTTTATGAACTGACACCTATTAATAAAAATTTGCTTAAGCGTCGTGATGAAATCCAGCAAAAAATCAACGAATGGCACAAAAAACATCGCAACAAATTCAACTTTGAAGCCTATAAATCATTTTTGCAGGAAATCGGCTATTTAGAACAAGAAGTGGGAGACTTTAAGATTACAACAGAAAATGTCGATGACGAAATTGCTCTACAAGCCGGGCCGCAGTTAGTAGTGCCGATTAATAACGCACGGTACGCTCTTAACGCCGCCAATGCCCGATGGGGAAGCCTTTATGACGCTCTTTATGGAACGGATGTCATCAGCGAAGAAGATGGGGCTGAACGAAAAGGAGAGTATAATCCGATTCGCGGGGAAAAAGTCATTGCCTTTTCGAAAAACTTCCTTGATGAAGTAGTGCCGTTGCAAGAACATTTCCACCGAGACGCTGTTCAATACGCAGTTGAAGACGGGAATTTGCTTGTCACTTTAATGAATGGCAAGACAACCGCTCTTAAAGAAAGAGAAAAGTTTGTAGGCTACAGAGGAGAGTCGGATAAACCATCTGCCATTTTATTGAAGAACAACGGTCTTCATATTGAAATCCAGATCGATCGAAGCCATCCAATTGGAAAACATGACGATGCGGGAATTAAAGATATTCTATTGGAAGCGGCTGTTACAACGATTATGGATTGCGAAGATTCTGTGGCGGCAGTGGATGCGGAAGACAAAGTGCTTGTTTATCGCAATTGGCTTGGCCTCATAAAAGGAGATTTGACAGCTACTTTTACAAAAAACGATAAAACGATTACACGTACGCTTAATGCTGACAGAACATACACATCCAAAACAGGAGAAAAGTTCACTCTCCCAGGTCGTTCACTTATGCTCATTCGTAACGTTGGGCATTTGATGACAAATAGTGCAGTGCTCATTGGAGAGGGAGAAGAGATCCCAGAAGGAATATTGGATACGGTTGTAACAAGTTTGATTGCTAAACATTCCCTTTTAGGAAATGGCAAATTTGAAAACTCCAGGAAAGGTTCGATCTACATTGTAAAACCTAAAATGCACGGGTCTGAGGAAGTGGCGTTTGCCAACCTGCTATTTAACTGCGTCGAAGATTTGCTGGGATTAAAACGGAATACGCTGAAAATTGGTGTGATGGATGAGGAACGGCGCACAACTTTGAATTTGAAAGCTTGTATTCGGGAAGTAAAAGATCGTGTTGTATTTATTAACACAGGGTTTTTGGACCGAACTGGCGATGAAATCCATACATCAATGGAAGCAGGTCCGATGATTCGGAAAAATGATATGAAAACATCTCAATGGCTGCAAGCCTATGAACGCTCAAACGTCTATATCGGTTTACAAAGCGGCTTCCAAGGCCGTGCGCAAATTGGAAAAGGCATGTGGGCAATGCCGGACATGATGGCGGAAATGCTCAAGCAAAAGATTGGCCATCTAAAAGCAGGCGGCAATACTGCGTGGGTGCCATCACCAACAGCGGCTACATTGCATGCTCTCCATTATCACCAAGTAAATGTAACAGATGTCCAAAACAAATTGGCTGAAACGATTGAAGATCTCCGTGATGAAATTTTACAAATTCCGGTTGCAGAAAACCCGAATTGGACCCCTGAAGAAATACAAGAAGAGTTAGATAATAATGCACAAGGAATTTTAGGATATGTTGTTCGTTGGGTGGAGTTAGGAATCGGCTGTTCAAAAGTTCCGGATATTAATAATATTGCTTTGATGGAAGACCGGGCAACGTTGCGGATTTCAAGCCAGCATATCGCAAACTGGCTGCATCACGGCATTGTTACGAAAGAACAAGTTCTTGAAACACTTAAGCGGATGGCGAAAATAGTCGACAAGCAAAATGAAAATGAACCTGGCTACCGCCCGATGTCAAAAGATTATGACCGTTCCGTCGCATTTCAAGCTGCGTGTGACCTCGTATTTAAAGGTTATGATCAACCTAACGGCTACACAGAACCGATTTTGCATCGCCGCCGTCTTGAAGCAAAAGCAAAATATGCTGTAAAACAATAACTTCTCATCATGAAGGCATCCTACCAAAGGGTGCCTTCTATTTAAAAGCTACATCTTCCATGCACAAAAACCGATCAAAATCTTTAGTTGCGCGGCTTTGGTTATGAATGAAAAGTTTTATTATGAAGGAGTTGAATGTATGAAAAACCTTCGGGAAAAGGCGCTGGAAGTTCATAAAAATCCGTTATTTGTCCTGAAGAACAGATTGTTATTCCAGAGGGAATAGACAGGGTAAAGTTTGAATCTAAGCTGGCAATTGTCATCGGTAAACAAACGAAAATGGTGCCGGAATCAGAAGCATTGAATTATGTATTTGGGTACACGGTGGGCAACGACGTAACGGCGCCGCAGTTTTCCATGAAGATGGCCATTGGACAATCGGTAAATCGTTTGACACATTTCCCCCCTTGGCCCTGTCATTGAAACAGAACTTGATACATTTCGCATTCATGTTGAAGCAAAGTTGAACGGTGTTAAAAAACAAGATAGTTCAACGGAATTAATGATTATTTCCATTCGGAAAATGATTTCCTATTTATCATCTGTCATGACACTTAAACCCGGTGATGTCCTTTTAATAGGAAGTCCCGTTGGAGCCGATTTAGTTTAAGCAGGAGATGTAATTGAATGTGAAATGAAAGGAATCGGCACATTAAAAAATACCGTTGTTGCTGCAAAAAAACGTGTTAACACGTTATGAAGGAAACAATCTTAGTATTCAAATGATAAAGTGAATAATGGAACAGAAAGAACTTGGCAGTTTTTGTTCTTCCTGTCATAATATAAGGGAATCAAGAAAATTTATATGGCGGAATTTGCACTCTAGCAAATTCCGCCAAGATTTTAGAAGGTGAACGGCTGTGGAAAGGGACAATATGGTCAAGTCTGTAAGCAGGGCGTTGGACATTATTCAACTTGTCAGCTTAAAAAAAGAAGGTTTAGGCGTCACAGAGATTGCCAATCAGATTGATATCAACAAAAGCTCCGTGTATCGAATCTTATCTACACTTGCCCGGTACGGCTATATTGAACAAGATTCCGAAACAGGACGATATAAACTGGGGTATAAATTTTTGGAAATCAGTTCGAAGCTATTAGAATCGATTGATCTTCGCAAAGAAGCAAAACCTTTCCTGCAAAAATTAGAAAATGAGACGAACGAAGTCATCCATCTGGTTGTTTATGACCAAGGAGAAGTCGTTTATATTGAAAAATTGGAAGGAAATGAAACGCTGCGCATGCATTCAAAAGTCGGAAAGCGTGCCCCAATGCATTGCACCTCTGTAGGGAAGGCCATTCTCGCCAATTTGCCGTCAAGTGTCGTTTTAGACATCCTTGACAGAAAAGGGTTGCCGATGCATACGAAAAATACGATTACGAATAAGGATGCATTTTTGAAAGAGCTCATTCGAGTAAAACAACAAGGATATGCACTAGATTTAGAAGAAAACGAATATGGGATTCGTTGTATTGCCGCCCCAATTTTTGATCATTTGGGGAAGGTCATTGCTGCCGTGAGCGTATCAGGACCAACCATTCGAATGACAGATGAGAGGCTCAAACAACTTCAGCCGCGGATGATTGAAATAGGAAAGCAAATTTCTGCTCGGCTTGGTTTTGTTGACTATGCTTGAGTAATACCTTCGCCTTATTTGAATTGGATTTCGCTCCAACTTTTCAAATAGGGCAAGGGTTTGATTATTACATAACAAAGGAATTAGTTAATGATAAAAAATTCAGAAAATATTGATAATTAAAAAAATAAAAGATATAATGAGTGTACAATGATTTTCCATTCATGTGGGTGAATTACATTTTGAATAAGAGAGGGGAAAATCTCTTGTGAGTACTGGATTGTTGGCTTTTTTATCGCTTCTTCCAATTTTAATCGTCGGAATTTTCTTGGTTGGGTTTCGATGGTCAGCTAGCAAAGCGATGCCGATTTCATATGTTGTGGCCGTCATACTTGCGCTCTTTGTTTGGAAAGTATCAGCAGCCAATGTAATAGCTGCCTCCATAAATGGTTTGGTTGTAGCTGCTACACTATTGTACATCATTTTTGGCGCCATTTTGCTTTTAAATACTTTGCAAGAAAGTGGGGGAATTAAAACAATCCGGCAAGGGTTCACCGATATTTCTCCAGACCGGCGCATTCAAGTAATTATTGTCGCATGGTTATTTGGTTCGTTTATTGAAGGATCCGCAGGCTTTGGTACACCAGCTGCAGTTGCTGTTCCATTATTAGTAGGATTGGGATTCCCAGCGATGGCAGCCGTTGTGGCGGGCATGGTCATACAAAGCACACCCGTTTCATTCGGTGCTGTCGGCACACCGATTCTTGTCGGCGTACAATCAGGATTATCCGCTGATGCAACGATTACTGATAACTTGTTGTCGTTGGTCACTTTGATTGGAGCGAAAGTTGCTATTCTTCATATGATAACGGGCACTCTTGTTCCATTATTTGTTGTAGCCCTAATGACCAAATTTTTTGGAAAAAACAAGTCGTTTTCTGAAGGAATTAAAGTTTGGAAATTTGCCTTGTTTGCGGCTTTTACAATGACGATACCATATCTCATCGTTGCCAATGTCCTTGGCCCTGAATTTCCTTCCATGGTTGGCGGCTTGGTCGGATTAGCAATCGTTATTGCCGCTGCGAAAAAAGGTTTTTTAATGCCATCTCAAGAAGAAGTATGGGATTTTGAAGAAAAGTCTAAATGGGATCCGGATTGGATAGGAAAAATTGAGATTAAAGATATCGCACACAAGAACGGCAAGATGAGCATGATTCGCGCTTGGACTCCGTATATTTTAGTTGGCCTGTTTTTAGTGGCGACCAGGTTGAAATCGCTTCCGATCGGCGGATGGCTGCAAGCGTGGACGATTGAGATTCGGAATATGTTTGGAACAAATATTACGGCTAGCTTTCAACCGCTTTATTCACCAGGAACAATTTTTATTGTTGCGTCACTGATTACCTTTTTTATTCACGGTATGAATGGAAGCGCATACAAACGTGCTTGGATGCATTCAGGGAAAACGATGATCTCAGCTTCAACCGCGCTAATTTTTACCGTTCCAATGGTTCAAGTGTTTTTAAATTCAGGCGGCGGTGCTGCAGGTTATGATCAAATGCCAATTGAATTGGCGAACGGAGTAGCAGCGCTGGCGGGCAATTATTGGCCCTTTTTCTCCACATTTATTGGTGGACTGGGCGCTTTTATAGCTGGAAGCAACACGGTCAGTAATATGATGTTTTCTTTATTTCAATATAATGTAGGTTCCCAAATTGGTGTTGATCCCACTTGGATTGTTGCCCTTCAGGCGGTAGGTGGTGCGGCTGGGAATATGATTTGTGTACACAATGTCGTCGCTGCTTCGGCAGTAGTCGGGTTGGTAGGAAAAGAAGGAGAAGTTATTAGAAAAACATTGCTCCCATTTACGTATTATGCTTTAATGGCTGGTTCGATTGGATACTCGATTGCATGGTACTCCGAAAAGGGAATATTTAATCTCGGTTCCTTGATTGCAGTCTTGATCGCAGTTGCCGCCGTTTACATCATTGCAACAAATAAAAAACGGGCAACATGGCCCGCTCATAATAAGTCATCATTTGGCGCAAAACAATAATCCTAACAAAAAGAATGGATATAATAATTTTTTAAGAAAAAGTAAAGGCTCTCTTAAAATATATGCTCCCCTTCACTAGGGGAGTTTTTCTATGACAAAAAAACATACTAATCTTAGTATGTTTTGTGAAGAGTGATAATAGGACTTGTATACTTTACAAAGTTGCTCTCACAATATCGCCCTATATTAAAATCCAGCTTTTTCTATGCAGATATAAGATGTGCTTGGTTGCACGTAAATATCAACGAAGTTTACATCAATAAGAAACCACTTGTAGCCTAAAGGTGTTTTTGTGACTATTATGTTAACTATGATTGAACAGCATATTTATATTTTGAAAAGGTGAAAAAATTTAAAGTGACATATCCCCCCTAGGGGGATATTATTATAATAAGGAGGAATGAAATATGTGTCAAAACCACCATCATCAAAATCATGAACATAAATATCGCAAGCAGGTCATTAATCGATTAGCACGAATTGAGGGACATGTTCGTTCCATTAAAGAAATGGCGATAGAAGGAAGAGACTGTCCTGAAATTCTTCTGCAAATTGCGGCTGTAAGGAAAGCGTTAGATAATGCAGCAAAAGTAATTTTTGTTGATCATATGGAGAATTGTCTAGTAAATGCTGTTCATCAAGGAAATGAGGAACAAGTATTAAACGATTTAAAAAAAGCATTAGAGAATTTCATTCGATAAGGGGATTAAATTTTTTGATGATTCCAGAGGGTATCAGTCAGGAGCGATCAACAAAACAAAAAATAAAGATCATCCTAGCATTAGCTGTTCCTGCCATGATCGAAAATATTTTGCAGACAGTGGTAGGATTTGTAGACACACTTTTTGTATCAAAATTAGGATTAAACGAAGTCACAGCAGTAGGCGTGGCAAATGCTGTTCTAGCCGTATATATTGCCATTTTCATGGCAGTTGGAGTAGGGGCTTCTTCTTTGATCGCACGTCATGTCGGTGCTGGTAATATTGGCCAAGCAAAAGCCGTTGCTAAGCAGTCAACCATTCTTTCTTTTTTTATAGGTTTATTTTTTGGTTTTATCACCTTATTTTTCACAGAACCTTTACTTCGTATTATGGGAGCAGAACCAAGCGTTTTAGTAGACGCCTCTGTTTATTTTCGGATTGTAGCTGTCCCGTCTGTTTTTATTTCTTTAATGTTTATCTTTGGAAGTATTTTACGAGCTGCTGGCGATACAAAAACACCGATGAAAGTAAGCTGGTGGATTAATATCATCCATATCGTTTTGGACTACTTTTTCATTTTTGGTTTATTGGGATTTCACGGGTTGGGCTTAGCAGGAGCAGCCTGGGCGACAGTCATTGTAAGAGTGCTGGGAGCCATCGCTCTTTATTATTACATTCAAAAATCGTCTATATCATTTTCTTTATTTCAGAAATCTTCTTTGGATATAAAGAAATTCACATTGCCTATTTTGAGGCTGTCTGCTCCTGCAGCAATTGAACGCTTAATTATGCGTTTAGGGCAAGTGTTTTACTTTGGATTAATTGTTCGAATTGGAACGGAAACGTATGCAGCTCATACAATTGCCGGGAATATCGAAACATTTTCCTATATGCTAGGATATGGCTTAGCTGCGGCAGCATCAACACTTGTAGGGCAGCATATTGGGGCAAAGCTTGAAAAAGAGGCTTATACATATGGAATGCTGACGACTTATATCGCCATGTTATTTATGTCTATTATAGGTGTTCTGTTGTTTTTTCTTTCTCCTTGGCTTGCTACTTGGTTTACAACAGATAAACAGGCTATTGAGATGGTTACTACGGCATTAAGAATTGATGCTTTTGCCCAACCAGCATTAGCTATGGGATTGGTGTTGACTGGAGCTTTACAAGGAGCAGGAGATACAAAAAGCCCCATGTACAGTACAGCGGTCGGCATGTGGGTCATTCGTATTGTAGGTGTATATGTATTGGGCATCCAATTAAATTTAGGAATAGCAGGAGTATGGCTATCCATTGTAATCGATCAAGTCATTCGAGCCCTGTTTTTATGGTGGAGATTTAAAAAGCAAATCAAACATTGAACATACAATTATATGTATAGAAAACTATAATTCTCAAATACTTTAGTATGCTAATGAACTAAAAATATCCATTGACATTCATTTTTATGTTGTGTTATTTTTATTTTATGTTAATTTATTACTCTAATATATTATCGAATTAAAGTACACTCGCAGATATCTTCATAGATGCGTTTTTATAGCAATTATCGTTATGCTTTTTTGAGCTTATTTGATGCAAATGTTGTCCGAACTATTGCAGATGCATTTACGGATGGTTTAATTGTGATTAGTAGCGGGGGACATTTAAATTTTTTGGACATGCAATAGGTTAAAAACAAAATGAAAATAAATTAAAGGTGGTTATCTACAGTATGAAACGATTAGCAATGTTTATTCTAACTATGGCAGCGTTATTCTCGCTCCTGATAGGATGCTCCAAATCGGAGGAAAAAGACAAAACGCTAGTAATTGGAATAGATGATAAATTTGCACCTATGGGGTTCCGGGATGAGAATAATGAAATTGTAGGGTTTGACATTGACTACGCCAAGGCAGCTGCCGAAAAAATGGGAACAAAGGTAAAATTTCAGCCGATCGATTGGAAAACAAAAGAATCTGAATTAAGCAGCGGACGGATCGATCTCATTTGGAACGGGTATACCATTACGGAGGAGCGCAAAAAGAAGGTTCTTTTTACAAAGCCTTATATGAAAAATGCACAAGTTGTGGTCACACTTGCTGATTCAAACATTTCTAAACTTGATGATCTAGAAGGCAAAGTGGTTGGTCTTCAATCTCTATCTTCTGCAGCCGATGCGTTGGATAAAAATCCGATTAAATCGAAAATCAAGACGGTTACGGAGTATGCCGACAATGTTCTGGCATTGAAGGATCTAAAGCTAAAACGTGTTGATGCAGTAGTGATTGATGAAGTTGTCATTAAATATTACATGTCGAAAGAAAAAGATACTTATAAACTGCTCGATGAATCCCTTGCACAAGAAGAATATGGAATTGGTGTTAAAAAGGGTAATGAGGAACTGCTGAATAAACTGCAAAAAGCTCTCGATGAGCTGAATGAGGACGGCACTGCCGCCGAAATCTCGCAAAAGTGGTTTGGCGAAAATAAGGTATTAAAGTAAAATAGACCGAACTTGGATTTCCTTGAGAAACCCTGTTTTGCTTTTGGAGGAATTCTTTCATGTCCGTAGATTATTTCAACTCAATCATTAAGCCGATGCTGCTAGGGGCACAGATGACGGTTCTCTTGTTTTTGATCGTCATTGTGTTGTCAATTCCGCTCGGCTTCATACTAACACTTGCTGTAAGAAGCAGGTTCAAGCCTTTATCGTGGCTTACACAGATTTATATATATGTGATGCGGGGCACTCCATTGCTGCTTCAGCTGCTTTTTATATGTTTTGGACTGCCGATGATCCCTGTGATCGGAGATTATTTGGTATTAGACCGCTTTGTCGCAGCTTGTTTGGGTTTTATATTGAACTATGCTGCATATTTTGCCGAGATTTTCCGCGGCGGTTTGCTGGCTATTGATAAAGGTCAGTATGAGGCATCACAAGTCCTAGGCTTGAATAAATGGCAGACGATGACGCGAATCATACTTCCACAAATGTTCCGCATCGCACTTCCTGCCGTCGCTAACGAATCGGTTACACTGGTTAAGGATACCGCACTGCTCTATGCTGTTGCCGTACCAGAATTATTACACTATGCACAGACTGCTGTGAACCGTGATTTTACAATCGTGCCTTTCTTCATCGCAGGCATTATTTATCTGATCATGACGCTCTTATTAACTGTTCTCTTTAAGTGGCTCGAACGACGGTTCAAATTTGATTAAAAAGGAGTAGTGAGTGTGGTTCTCATTGAAGTATCCAACCTCAAAAAATCATATGGCAAGTTGGATGTATTAAAACAGATAACATTTGATGTTAACAAGAACGACGTAATTGCTGTGATCGGACCATCTGGTTCTGGTAAAAGTACAATGCTCCGTAGCCTGGTCCATCTTGAGGAAATAGACGGAGGCAGCATTTGTATATCCGGGGATTATTTGGTGAAGGACGGGATTTACTCAAAACCGCAGGAGATTAAGCGGATCACCTCTAAGATGGGAATGGTTTTCCAACATTTCAATCTCTTTCCTCACCTCACGGTTAAAGAAAATTTGGAACTTGCTCCTAGGCTAGTAAAGAAGGAATTAAATGCGGAAATTGAACGACGCAGCACAGAACTTCTGAAGAAAATCGGGCTCTCCGATCGGGCATCAGCTTATCCTGCAAAACTTTCGGGCGGTCAAAAACAAAGAGTCGCCATTGCTCGTGCGCTTATGATGAACCCTGAAATTCTGCTGTTTGATGAACCTACTTCCGCCTTGGATCCGGAGTTAACCGGCGAAGTACTGCAAGTAATGAAGCAGCTGGCTGAAGAGCACATGACGATGATTGTGGTGACACATGAGATGGGGTTCGCCAAGGAGGTTGCAAACCGAGTCATTTTCATGGACAACGGGGAAATCATCGAATCCGGTCTTCCGACTGAGATTTTTACAAACCCGAAGTTTGAACGAACGAAAGCTTTCTTGAACCGCAGTTTGAAATAATCCGGGACGCTGTCTATTAGTAGATTACTTGACACTTGCTACTTAAAATAAATAGTAACTGATCAACAAATAAAACGTACTTTTAGCACATCCCAAATCCGTTTTAAATAAAACATATTAAGATTAGCAGCACAGACTACGGCCAAGTCTGTGCTGCTATTTTTGTACGCCCGTCAGAGTGTAATAATCTCTAGGGTGAAAGCCCCGAGCCGTGAAGGCAGAAGTAACGGTACGTACGGTGGTGTGAGAGGTCGGGGGTTAGTCACCCCCTCCTACTCGATTAGTAGAAGCGGTGAAAAGGTCATGAGCCCCGGAACCATAAGTTTGTTGTACAAATTCATTCGATGGGGTATGGAGCAGGATCATTTAGAAAGAGCCTTGCCTTTTTAGCATCGTTCCTAAGTGCTTTTTCTCAGTTTATTGATGAATTGCTCAGACAAAATGTTGAAGGAAAGAATATGGTCCATATACACTTCACCGATTTGTTGTATCTCTTCATTTTCATGCTGTAAAGAATATGGGAGAGTTTTTTCTATTAATGGTATATGTTTTTCTGGTTCTTGAACAATGGTGTTCCATGCACGTATGATCAGCTCTAAGTCTTCACTGAACAGTGCGCTTTCCAATTCTTCCGTCGGTAACGGCTCTGATAATAGGGGCATTTCATCCACGAACTGTTTTGAATAAAGTCCTTCTAAAAATTTTTCAAAGTTTTCAGCTAGCTCCTCTGTATTTGCACCAAGATAAAATATTTTCTGAGTTTCAAGGTGAAGGACAATATTTCCATTGGTACAAACTGCAATCGGGATGACGCTGCCTTCTAATTTCAATTCCTCAAGAGATAAAAAGCGGTCGATTTCTATAGCTTCCTTTTCCGTTAAAAAATACATTTTCTCCGTTTCTCCTTCGTGTAAAGCGGTCACGAAAGACGCATACTGATCCGGCAGTTTGTAAGGAAGACTATGTCTCTCTTTTTTTGCTTTATGGCGGCTATGATTTTCCTTCTCAAATTCCTGATCGTGGTGAAAAATTTGTGTTTTATAAAAATGGGTAATGGAAAATTGTTTTGCAGCTACCTTCCATTCCGTCATCGGATTGTCAAATAAAACACTTAAGATGAAGCTTTTGTTATTAAGATCCCCTTCTTCATAAAGCCAAAACATACCTGGTGTTAAAGGTATTTCGGATTGTTCCTCCTTGATTCCAGTAATCTCAATAACGATGGCATCCCCCTTACTGAAACTGCCTTCCCCATTTAACGTTAATCTGAGTGCATCGTAATCGCGATGGATATATTGTAATTCTGCGTCATGTAATCCATCTTCCAAAATGCTGATCAGCTCTTCCGGCAGATTTTCGCGAATATGTTCAAAATGATTATTCGCTTCATCTAACACTTTTTCGCATTCCTCAATTTTAGCCTTCAACCAAATGATGAGTTCGTCCCGCACTTCCTTTGGCAGTGTCGGCTGATTAATGGTGCCGTTCAGAATATAGGGATGAAATGTTTCCGGCAATGTTTGCAATAATTCGTCTTTAATAGATTCAAGATTTTGCCGCAAATAGTCGTAAACATCCTCGCCGTCTTCTTCAAAGCTTTTGATAAAATCCATCCATTCTTCATCAGACTCGGGAATTGTAAGCAGGTGCGCCTTCTGCATTTTGTCATACCATTCTTTTGTAAAAAATTTCATTATATCTCTCCTTATATGCTATCTGCCATTTTTTCTCATATAATGAATTCACTTCTTATAAGCGTTTCACCTGCTAAAAAGGAGAAATTTAACAAAATAGGTGATGGGGGTGTCTAATAATTCGTTTTTACGGCTTATTGACGCCCCCATTAATGTTTTAGAAACGTTGATATATCGGTGTTTATGATTTTTTGTTTTCAATGGGGATCTGACTTTCTGGACAGCCCCATGATTGTACAGAAAAATATCCGGTTTTAACGGGCAGGATATAAAAAAGAATTACTATCATGCATCTGAACTTAAAAGTAATTACTGTACAGAAATAGTTAAACTAATAGTTGAATAAATTCAAGTTCTATACTTACTAGACAACATCTTTCAAGCCTAACTGATCTGACGCGAAGAGAAATAATTCGTCTACTTGCCTCTCATGACCGAACAGTATGGGAATTGGCGGAACCTTTTTGATATGTCTTTAGCAGCTTTGCTAAGCATATCAAAACATTAGAACGGTCAGCCCTGCTTGAAAGGACTGTGCAAGGACGAACGCATATTTGTCGTCTTACCTCCAAATCGTTTTCTACTGCTACAGATGGCTTCGATTTTATGAACGTTTTTGGAACAGACAGTTTGACGTTCTTGAACATGAGCTGAATAAAGCAAAAAAGGAGAAAAAATAAAGTATTTGCAACAAATTCATTATTTTGTAAAGGGTGATGAGAATGGTTAGTACATCTACAATAACCTTAACGATGAAACGTTCTTTTGATGCCTCTGCAGATAGAGTATTTGACGCTCCACTTTGCATTACCCCTGTTAATCCGAAATAAGAACGGGCTGGTCGTTGAGATAACGGATGGCACGGCAGAATACAACGAGAAAAACTACCGTTTATCACTGTTCTACGATCTAGCCAAGATGTCTGTCATTCGTATGGCAAAGTCTTTAGTCCATAAGCTTTTACCATATCAATGCACCGCCGTAGCAGACTCCGGGTTGGATGCGTTCTGAAATTATGCTTGATCACTATGGTATGACAGAAGAAAACTGGCGTGATGCCCTTGTAAAGGAACCCCAATTCATCATCTCGGAAACGCCGCGTTTTGTCGGCCGCTTTAGCCGGTGATCCGAAGGTTGCTCGCTGGAACGGTCAATCTGTGTCAAGCGGTCAGCTCGCGCAAGTGTATGGTTTTTATGATCTTGATGGCTCACAGCCAGATGCCTGGCGATATATCGGAGAAGTACAGGATGCTGGAAAGCCAGCGAATGCTTCCGAGTACCACTAACGGGAAGCGATAGCTCGATATGCACCGCAGTGCGGATCTTTATTTTCATGTTTCAAAAAGTGTCCAAGAAGTCGAACTTGATCACCAGGCGCATGTTCGGCTTCTTCTTTTGTGGAAAATTGATAATATCTTCTATTCTCTCGAAGCCTTGTAGCTGTATGGGAGTCGAAGGGTGAGGGGGGAGAAGGTGGATAGATAAGAGGAAGAAAGAATGATGAAAACCTGTGATAAAATATGCGTAGAAGGAAATTCTTTTTCAATTAATGGGAAGCAGTATAAAGGATTTGACAAAGATGGAGAGAAAAAATGACTTATTCGTTTATTTTTAAAGATTCATTTATGGATTTAACGAAAACTCGTATCCGTGAAATACAGACTGATGAAGAAGTGTTGCTTCATCCTAAATGGAGTTTTCCAATTGGAAAGTATTCGTTTTTTTCTGGAAAAGAAGAATATAAGGCAATATCTACAAAAGAACATTTCATACATAACGCCTTTGTTGTGCTTCAACCAGACGGAAAAGAAATTGTACGAATTAAAAATTTGTCACTTCATAAGAAAAAATCTATTTTTAAAGAGCTTCGAATGGTTTATAGCTAGAACAGCTTTCATATAAACTCTACTCTTGCATTTAAAACGATAACGATTAGTAATGGAAAAGAGGTCATTCTGACAGCGAACAAAATTTCTTCGATATTTAAAAATCTTTTAGAAATGTATGATTACGAAGTTCAAGTTCATCAAACGATGAACTTACCATTTATAGTGTGGGTGGCCATTTTCAAGGGGATCCATTTATTGATTAGACGTTAGATCCATTGTAAAAATCTCCTTGGACCTTTCCGGAATTCCTTTTTTTCTAACTCTTCTCCACGTAATGTTGCGGACATGATTTTTCCTAGTATTTTGTACTAGTTGCTGGTGAAAAGACGAGAGTCTGCGTGCATGACTGTGAGTAAGCGATGGATTGGATTTTATCAGGTCAGTCAAAACGTATTTTTCGAAGACTATCAAATTGTTATATCAAAAAGGACAAAAGTGCGAAGGACCGTTAAGTTTTAGGAGGATTCACATGAAGGAATATGTAATTTTGGCAGTAGCCATCATAAGTGAAGTATTTGCAAGTTCAATGCTGAAAGTATCAAATGGATTTAAAAAGTTGTTTCCTTCCATCGGAGTCGTAATGGGGTATGGCGCAGCTTTTTATCTCTTATCTTTATCTCTAAAAGCAATACCGCTTGGTACGGCTTATGCGATATGGTCAGGCTTCGGTACGGCTTTAACTGCATTAGTCGGTGTTATCTTTTATAAAGAAAGTATTGATCTTAAAAAATGTTTAGGCTTAGTTCTAATCATTTGTGGAGTGGTTGTTTTGAAACTCAGCAGTTCTCATTAACGATGAGAGAGGAGGCAATTGTATGAAAGGTTTTATCGCATTAGGAATTTCTATTATCAGCGAAGTATTTGGTACGACAATGCTTAAATTGTCAGATGGATTTACAAGTTTTTTCCCTTCCATTGGTGTTATAGTTGGTTATGGATTATCTTTTTATTGTTTGTCGTTATGTCTTAAGACAGTTCCGCTAAGCTTGGCCTACGCGATTTGGTCGGGGCTGGGGACAGCTTTTACAGCGTTAATTGGTGTTCTAGTATGGCGGGACCCATTTAATATTATTACATTAGTTGGTCTAGTATTGATCATTGGCGGGGTGATTTTATTAAATGCTCCAAAAAGTCCAGATAAAGTTTTATAAAACTGACCCCTGTCTGAAGGGCGCAAGGAGTCAGCTATTGGTCTAAACGTTTGTATTACGTTTATAGGCTGACTGCCGGTTCGAATTCTTTAATTCGCTGACGGACGAAATCAGGAATCGCTCTCGATTTTTCAGCGGCGGCATCATAATTGACATAGATCACTTCAGCCTGAACCAGCGGGTCTTTTTCTCCCGCTTTTGTGATGACAAACTCCATTGTCAGGCTAGAGCCGCCAATACGTGATGTTCGGCACCAGATCTCAAGCGTATCTTTGAAACGGGCTGGCTTTTTATATTCCAGCGTTGATTTGACCATTGCAATATCAAATATATTTTCTTGGGCAAGCTCCTCGAGATCCCGCCCAAACACTTCCTCAAAATAGTCAATAACCGCAACGTCAATATATGTCAAGTAGTGGGCGTTAAAGACAATTTTTTGTCCGTCAATTTCTGAGTAGCGCACTCGCAGGCGGTGTGAAAAACGGAATCCTTCCATTATGGACCCTCCTGAAAAAATGTTATTTTCATTATATAATGAAAATTCTATCAATTAAACCGGAAATAAGACTTTGTAAAGAAGTTCGAAATAAGCTGAGCATCTGTCAAAAATTCAAACAAAGATGCTAAAGTTGCGTTCACTTCTTTGATTAGGACAGATGTAGGAAATAACATAAAGAACAAAAATAAAAAAATATATTCAATAACAAACAAAAGTATTATATAATTGAAATTACAGTAAAAACCAACTAGTATGTTTGGAATATTTTTATATTTATGCAAAAAGCGAAAATAAAAGATGTCATGAACTCTTCCCCCTTTCCTTGGCGCCGACGCTGGCATTTATCAAGCTAAAGAATTTAATTTGTCCAAAGGTGAAGGAATGTACGACAGTTAGTGAAGAAAATTGAAACCGTTTACTTTAAAATTTCTAAATTTTCATAACAGTTCATAAAAACAGCATAAGGTACATTCATAATGTATTAGAAAAAAGTACTAGTTTACTAAAGGAGATGGATAATTTATGGTTATAAAAGAATCTTTTGAGATAGCAAGGCAAGTCTATGAAAAATGGGGAATAAATATTGAAGAAGTATTAGAAAACTTGCAGCAAGCGTCAATCTCTATCCATTGCTGGCAAGGTGATGACGTAAAAGGATTTGAAGCAGATGCAAGCGAGCTTTCAGGGGGGATTGATGTAACAGGAAATTATCCGGGAAAGGCAAGAAATGCTGAAGAATTAAGGCAGGATTTAGAGAAAGCGCTGTCATTAATTCCAGGAAAACATCGTGTCAACCTACACGCCATTTATGCAGAAACAAATGGTGAAAAAGTGGAAAGAGATCAGTTAGAACCGAAACATTTTGAAAACTGGGTTAATTGGGCGAAAAAAATTGGTATAGGGCTGGATTTTAATCCTACCTTATTTTCGCATGAAAAAGCAGCAGATGGACTGACGTTGTCTCATCCTGATCCGGGAATTAGAGAATTTTGGATCAACCACTGTATTAGGAGCCGAAAAATCGGTGAGTACTTTGGCAAGGAGCTTGGAACACCATGCTTAACAAATATATGGATTCCGGACGGCTATAAGGACATTCCAAGCGACCGATTGACTCCAAGGAAGCGATTAAAAGAATCATTGGATAAAATTTTTAGTGTAGAGATCAATGAGAAATATAATTTGGATGCAGTCGAAAGCAAATTGTTTGGAATAGGATCTGAGTCTTTTGTTGTCGGCTCGCATGAATTTTATCTAGGGTACGCCTTACAAAATAATAAAATATATTTATTAGATACAGGTCATTTTCATCCTACTGAAACAGTCTCAAATAAAATTTCATCGATTTTGCTTTATAGCGACAGGCTTGCTTTACACGTATCGAGACCGGTTCGGTGGGACAGCGACCATGTCGTGATTTTGGATGATGAATTGCGTGAAATAGCGCTTGAAATCGTGCGCAATGATGCGCTGCATAAGGTTTTAATCGGACTTGATTTCTTTGATGCCAGCATCAATCGTCTTGCTGCATGGGTCATTGGAACGCGTAATATGATTAAAGCTTTATTATATGCAATGCTTATGCCGCATGAATATTTAAAGCAATTGCAAGAAAAGGGAAACTTTACGGAAAGATTGGCGGTTATGGAGGAATTTAAAACTTATCCTTTCGGTGCAATTTGGGATTATTATTGTGAGAAAATGAATGTTCCTGTAAGAGAAGAATGGTTAAAAGAAATTCAAAAATATGAGGAGGAAGTATTAACTAAGAGACAGTAGTCGTAAATATGGCAAGAGTATGAATTCTCTTGCTGCTCAAATTAGCCGATCAGTGAATTAAAAGAGCTGAAAAATTATAAAGACTTCGTGGATTAAGGAAAGCTTCACTCCTAATGGAGAAAATAAAGTAAATATAGGAAGTGCTCGATTCGGCAATTTCACTTAATAGCTTTAGCATCCGAAGCATCAGTAGATAATAGAAAGAGAAAAAAATGTGTGGCAGAGGTTGATGAAATGAACAAATCACAGCCAATTTTTATAGGAATTGATATTGGAACACAGGGCATTCGCACAATTGCAATCGGTTATAACGGAACTATTTATGCAGCCAGTACTGTAACTTTTAACTTGGCGAAAGGAAACGAGTTAAGAATGGAGCAATCGCCGTTTATGTGGTGGCAGCATACCGCTGAATCTATTCGACAAGTAGCAAATAGTTTGAAGGAGCAAAAAATTCTTAATCAAGTTGTTTCCTTGTCTGTCACTTCCACATCAGGTACTGTAATTCCCCTTGATAAACAATATGAACCGCTATACAATGCCTTAATGTACAGCGACAGCAGGTCAGCATCTGAGGCAGCGCTTTGCAGAGAGGCTGCCTTTGCAGCAGGGCATTATACGGCATTTTCCAGCTCGTATGGTTTGCCGAAAATTGTTTGGTTCCATAAACATTTTCCGCAAATAGCAAAGGATGTATGTTTATGGGCGCATCCTACTGACTATATTATCGGGAAATTAACGGGAAAATGGGGAATAACCGATTATACGAGTGCATTTAAAAGCGGCTATGATTTAAATAATGAAAAATGGCCGGAATATATTGAAAAAACTTTAAAAATACCTGTTAAATCACTTCCAATCGTATTGTCTTCAGGGACTTTTGCTGGGAATGTGTCAAAGGAATGTATGGAGGAAACAGGGTTGCCGGAAAATGTAAGCGTTACACTCGGACTGACTGACGGTTGTGCGTCGCAGTTCGCATCCGGTTCATTATCGCCTGGAAACTGGAACACGACAATTGGCACAACTTTAGTAATAAAAGGGATTACATACGAGCCAATAATAGATGAGAAGGGAATACTTTATAACCATCGCCATCCAGATGGATATTGGATGCCGGGCGGTGCGAGCAACACAGGGGGAGATTGGATTTCAATTGATTATTCAAAAGATGAATTAGCTTATTTAAATAGTAAAGCATATGAATATTTCCCAAGCCGGTGGATTTCGTATCCGCTCCGGCAAAAGGGAGAGCGTTTTCCTTTTGCATTTCCTGACATACAAGGCTTTGACGAACCAGGTTTGACAAAAGAACAGCTCTTTATTTCCCGTTTAGAAGGTGTTGCCTATCTTGAAAGAATGGCTTACGAGATGATTGAAAAGCTGTCAAGCGAGAAAGTGAGGGCTGTCTTTACAGCAGGCGGAGGAAGCAGCAGTGATGTATGGCTGACTATACGGAGCAATGTCTTAAAGAAGCCTATTATTAAAATGAAGCATAGCGACGGTGCTATTGGGGCTGCGATTGTTGCGGCAGCTTCATATTTTGGAAGTATTCAAGAAGCCGGGGAGAACATGCTGAAAAGAGAAAAAGAGGTGATGTTTGAAGAACATATAAGTGAACAATATGAAGAAGGATATGAACGCTTTATTCAAGCACTTAAAAAGAGAGGAGTTGTGCTGTGACAAGATTTTTCCTTTTACGCCATGGAGAAACGGAATGGAATCGGGATGGCAACAAATATTGCGGAAGGACGGATGTTTCACTGTCAGAGCAAGGGATTAAGCAGGCGGAAGCAGCAGCTAAAGCGCTGAAGCACGTAAAGTTTCACGCGGTCTTTTCTTCAACTCTAGTAAGAGCATCGGCAACAGCTGCAATTATAAGCAAAGAGTTTGGTTTGCCAGTTATTGAAGATCAGCGTCTTGTAGAAATTGACTTCGGGAAATGGGAAGGAAAAACGGTACAAATGATTGAGAGAGAACATAAGGATTCATGGACAGATTGGTTAACGAATCCAGCAGAGTGTTTTGCCGGGGAAACGGGAGAATCTGCAAGTCAAGTTTATAATCGGATCCAATCTTTTTTTGAAGAGGTATCGAAAACATATCCAGATAAAAATGCGCTTGTTGTAGCTCATAACACAGTAAACCGTATTGCTGCAACGCAATGGTTTGGATTACCTTTTTCGCATTACCGCAAAATAAAAATGGACAATACAGGGGTTTCTATTATTGAATATCACGGTAAAGGAAAGGCATCCATTATTCAATGGAACAGTATTTTGCATCTTCTTTGAAGCAGGAAGTTTCCGATAAGCATCAAATCGATCTTAAAAAAATTTCCTTTTCGGAAAGGTATGGAGAAAATTGAACAAAACGTTTAAGTTTTTCGCCCTTGCTTTTTTCCTGTTCCTTTTGGCATCCTGCTCTTTATCAAAAGAATATGAGGTTATTTATGTAGATAAACCAACTGAACAAATGAATCATGAAAGCAACAGGAATCATGAACATGAGATTGTCATTGGACTTGTTCCTAAAATCGCTAATATTCCTTATTTTTTAGCAGCAAAGGAAGGAGCCTTAGAAGCAGCGAAGGATTTGAATGTTACAGTCATCTATAAAGGGCCTTCTGCGGCAACCGCAGAGGAACAAATTGCCGTTATTCATGAGCTGATAGAGCAGAAAGTAGATGTGATTGCTGTTTCAGCAAATGACCCGAAAAAATTGGGTACGGTTCTGCAGCAGGCCCGTGAAAAAGGGATAAAAGTCATCACTTGGGATGCAGACACAGACGCAAAATATCGTGACTTCTTTGTCAATATGGTCGATGCCGAGCAAATGGGAAGACATATTATGGATCTTTTAGCATTAGAAATGGGAGAAAGGGGGAAATACGTTATTTTGACCGGCTCGCCGACTGCTGCGAATTTAAACAATTGGATTAGGTGGTTAAAGGTGCAGCAAGAAGAATATTATCCAGAATTAGAGCTGCTCGATGTGGAGTATGCGAATGAAGATATTCACAAAGCTTACAATTTAACAGTTAACCTATTAAAAAAATACGATGATCTAAAAGGGATCATTGGTATATCGACAGTGAACCCGCCTGCTATTGCGCAGGCGTTAAAGGATTACGGAAAATCTGGAGACATTAAAGTTGTTGGAACATCGACTCCGAACATGACAAGACCATATTTGAAAGAGGATGTGCTGCAAACCATCACATTATGGAGTCCGCAAAAGCTCGGTTATTTAACCATTGCGTTAGCCAAAAACTTAGTGTTGGAGGATTTGCCGTATGATGGACAGTTTGTGGAGAATATAGGGAATATTAGTTTTGACGGCGACATGGTGATTATGGGACAGCCAATCGATTTTACAAAAGAGAATGTGGATCAATATGATTTTTAAGAGAAGAAACGATTCAAGCCGAAAATCTTTGTCTTTAACACATAAACTAATTATTTCCTATGTTCTGCTGACTGTTATTCCAATGGCTTTGCTTGGTCTTTTAGCGTATTCGCAGTATACATCCTCTATCGAGAAAGAAGTCGGAAAATACACTCCGCGATTATTAAAGCAAGTGAATAATAATATCGAAAATGAAATCAGGAAATTGGAAGCGCTTCCAAATCTAGTGTATAATTCGAGCGATGTGATGACAATATTACGGGAATCAGAAGAAACTACTCAATCTAAAAGACTCCGAGATAAGTATATTGTTGAAAGCTATTTAACAAGAACATACTTGCGAAACCACACAGACAATATTTTAGGAGTGTTCCTTATATCGAAGAACCGTGTTTTTTCAAGCACTACTTTACCTTATGAGAATTTTGGCTTTCATGACGGTTCGTTGCCATATTTGAATTCTTTAAGCAAAGTTGGAAGTATGGAAGTAGTGTTATCAAGTCAAATTAACTTAACTTTTGAAGGATCTCCTTCCTATTTTATGCTAATAAAAGAAATCACCGACTTCGATAATAGAAAAAAGCTGGGAACAATATATATTGTGGTAGATGTAACATTCATAGAGCAGTTCGCTAAGGATTTGCTGCATGAAAAAGATGCGGAAGTATGGATGATGACGAAGGACGGAATGATTATATATCATTCAGATCGCTCCAAAATCGGCACAGTCGATAGGAGAATTGACAAATATCCAATTTTAAACGGCAGCTTTACTATAAAAAAGAACGGCGAGCGCCTGCTGGTTAGCTTAAATGAGTCGAGTGTATTGCCGTGGGTGATGGCTCATAGCATGCCAATAAAAAATTTAACAGAAACAACGGATTTAGTAAGAAACGTGACAATCCTCATTTTCATAGCGTTTGCCTTAATAACGACCGCCATTTCCATATTCTTTGCAATGAATGTAACCCGTCCTTTAAATAATTTAAGCAAAATGATGAAGGAAGTTGAAAAAGGAGATTTAAGCATTAATATACCTGTTCATTCAAATGATGAAGTCGGGCAGCTGGCTAAAAGCTTTAATTCAATGCTGATGGAAATTCGAGAGCTGATTAAGCAGAAATATAATGTAGAGCTTAAACAAAAAACAGCTGAATTATATGCATTGCAATCTCAAATTAATCCTCATTTTATGTATAACACATTAGAAACAATCAGCATGTCGGTCGAAGAAGAAAAAACAGAAGATGTTGTAACAATGCTGACTTTGCTTGGAAGAATGCTTCGGTATTCTTTAAATAACAAAGATAAATTAGTCACGATACGGAATGAACTGCAGCATATTGAAGATTATTTACGCATACAGAAGTTCCGGTTTGAAGAACGACTGCACTTTGAAATTGAAAAAGAAGAGAAATTACTAGAATACTATATTCCTAAATTTGTGCTGCAGCCAATCATTGAAAACTCAATCAAATACGGACTTGAAAAACAGAGAGAGCTAAAAGTGAATATTTCAGTTTGTGAAGAGCATCCGGACCTCATTTTAACTGTTTTGGACAGCGGTCCTGGAATCGCCAAGGAAAAGCTGGAAGAGTTAAATGAAAGATTGATGGCTGATCCAATGTTAGGAAGGGATTCCGGCATAGGAATTATCAATGTAAATGCCAGAATTACAATGATTTTTGGGGATCATTACAGATTATCGATTACTAGTCATGTAAATAAAGGTACTATGATTAAAATTCGAATACCAAAAATAAACGCCTATCAAGCAAACCAGCTTCTTTTGAAAGGAGGAGGTGATTAATGATCACGGATCAGATAAAGGTTGTAATTGTCGATGACGAGCCGCGGATTAGACAGGGGCTGGAAAGACTAATTAAAAAGTTTAGGCCAAACTGGCACATTTGCGGGGTATTCTCAGACGGAGATGAAGCTTTTAGAGAAATTCATGAAAAAATTGGCGCCTTCGATCTTATATTTACCGATGTGCAAATGCCGGTTATAAACGGATTGGAATTAATTAGTCTACTGAAAGAAAAAGGGTATAACTTTTATTCCATTATTATCAGCGGGTATGATGATTTTAAATATGTCCAGACAGCGCTGCGGGAAGGGGCAATTGATTACATTTTAAAACCGATAGATCGAGAGAATTTTGAATCCCACTTACAAAAAGCAGAGGAGCTTATAGTAACTGACAAGAAAAACAAAAGACTAATCGAAGAGGCTGAAGAAATTCAAACAAAATTGACGTATGAAAAGCAAATCCAATTATTAAGAGATACAACGGCAGTTGAAAATATGGATGTGTCGTATTTGGACTGGACACGTGATTTTCCAGATGGAAAGTATAATTTGCTTTATATCGGTATAGATAATGCGTTTTCTAGAAACGGCTTCGAAAATAAGGATGAATGGAAGAAATGGGATGTCACCATCAAAGAATCGATTCGAAAATCGTTTATAAAGGAACGCAATTGGATTTGGAAAAACAACCAATATTCGTATTGGGTGCTTATTTATAACGGGGAAGAAGCGAAAATTGAACAAAGCTGTTTGTCGCTAAAAACAACCATTCAGAGGACAACGCCTTTTACGGCATCGATTGTTTTAGGACAGCCATTTGTGGATTTATCAATGTTAGTGGATGTGAAGAACGAGCTGCGAGAGGCAATGAAATATAGGATGATTCAAGGAGGGAATAAGCTTTTTAAAACGGAATCTTTAAAGCACCTTACCTATAATAAGATTACGGATGTTCCGCCGGCAGTGTACAAATGGGCTGAACAAACGGTTGAAGCAATGAAATATGAAGAGCAAAATGCTTTAACAGCAATCAACTCATTTTTTGACGAGCTTAAAAAAATGACCTCACCTTTTTTGCTTCAAGAATCAGTTCGTTATTTGTGCATCCGGGTCATAAACCAATGGATACAGGATGATGGGATTAGCGAGCTTCCTACACTGCTTAGCGAGGCATTTTCGATTACGGATGAACCGGCTTCCTTTTCTGTTTTGAGACAGGAAATGATTAACTGGATCATGAAAATTAGAAAAATGAGAGAAAATTATCGGAAAAATACAATTGACCCAATTGTTAAAGCAAAAGAATGGATTCATTCTAATCTTGGCGAAAATATTACCATTAAACGTATTGCGGAACATGTTCATTTAAACCCAACCTACTTTTGCGAATACTTTAAAAATCAGACAGGAGAAACAGTTCTGGATTATGTAACGAATGCGAGAATTCAAAAGGCGAAACAATTATTGGCTGCTACGGAAATGAAAATTTATGATATAGCTGTTCATGTCGGATATCAAGATGCAAAATATTTCAGCAGATTATTCAAACAATGGACCGGTTTATTACCGTCGCAATACAGGGAAAAACGGGGGAGCTTTTAAAAGGACGCACTGAAGGCGTTGAAAACTGATCGTTGAAATACAAAAATACTTGAAACCTTTTTAAAAGAACGTACTGAAGACGGTTGGCACATACCGAACTTTGTATCGGCAGCTGTGCTGAATTTGTTTTCAGTACGTTTTTTATTTTTTTAAAATTTACTGAATATTGTCACACCAATCCGAATTTTAACCCCTATCCATAAGTAAGCGATTTCATTAATATGTTTATAAAAAGATAACACTTGAATTTATCTGTGAAAACGGGGGAATTTTCAGTGACGATGATAGGGCCGTCGCTAATGTGTGCAGACATGGGAAATTTAAAAAGGGATGTGCAAGAACTTGATCAGGCCGGGGTCGATTTTTTTCACATTGACATTATGGACGGTTCGTTTGTTCCGAATTTTACGATGGGGCCGGATATGGTCAACGTCATCCGTGCGGCAACGGATAAGCCGTTAGATATTCATCTCATGATTATGAGGCCGGAGGAGCATATAAATTTATTCGCTGATGCCGGTGCGGATATGATTTCGGTTCATATTGAATCAACTATTCACTTGCAGCGCGTTTTGCAAACGATCAAATCTAAAGGCATAAAAGCGGGAGTGGCCTTAAACCCCTCCACTCCAATTGAATCGATTGAATATGTGATGGATGTGATTGATTATGTCACATTGATGACAGTGAACCCCGGTTTTGCCGGTCAAAAATTCATACCGACGATGTATAACAAAATCAAGAAACTTCATCAATTGATTGAAAAAGAAAGCTACAATATTTTGATTCAAGTTGACGGCAATATAGGTTATGAAACGATCCCAAAGGTTTTGGAAAATGGAGCAAAAATGCTCGTTTGCGGCACATCCAGCTTGTTTAAATCCAAAGGGTCTCTTCATGATGCTGTTATTCATCTTCGTCAATTTATTGAAGGAACAGCCAAGGTAAAAACGGGGGATTAATATGTCTTCAATTACAGTAGTTGGCAGCATTAATATGGACATTGTTGCGATGACAGACAAATATCCGAGCCATGGTGAGACAGTTTTCGGGAACAGCATGGTTTTGTTTAGTGGAGGAAAAGGCGCCAACCAAGCAACAGCTTGTGCAAAGCTTGGAAAAAAAGTTTATTTGATTGGTGCGATCGGAGAAGATGCTTTTGGCGCCGAACTAACAAAAAGACTAGTGCAAAACCGTGTCGAGACGACATTAATCAAAATAGTGCCGAACGTTCCTACAGGCAGCGCCTTAATTACAGTTGATTCATCAGCTGAAAACACAATGCTCGTGATAAAAGGCGCAAATGATTCATTAACCGCTGAAGATATATTGGAAAGGATCAATACAATTGAGGACAGCAAGGTGCTTCTCATTCAGATGGAAATACCTGTTGAAGCCGTTATCCAGGCGATGAAAGCAGCAAAACGAAAAGGGATGTTTGTTATATTAGATCCGGCTCCTGCAGAAGGCATAGTACTCGAGGCTCTCCAGTATGCCGACATTATAACGCCGAATTTACAGGAAACCTATACATTGACAGGCATTAAAGCTGATTCAGAAGAAAGCGCAATCAAAGCAGCAGAGCATTTCCACCTTCATTTTGGAATGAAAAAGAGCATTATTAAAATGGGCGGAAGCGGTCTCGTGCTTTATGATGAAGGCAAGACTTTATTCATACCGCCGTTAAAGGTAAAAGCTATTGATACGGTTGGAGCTGGAGATTCCTTTGCCGGGGCTCTTGCATGCGCAATTGCTGATGGAAAAACATTAGAGGAAGCTGCCAAATTTGCTGTTATTGTCTCCGGCATCAAAGTAACTAGAAAGGGTGCGCAAGACGGCATTCCGACACTTGAGGAAGTAAAGCAATATTGTAAAGAAAATGGAATAACAACTGGTTAGAAATAAGGTGATAGCATGAGTGAATACTTGCTTCAAATGTTAAATATCAGCAAAACATTTCCTGGTGTAAAAGCATTAGATGACGTGAAGCTTGAAGTAAAGAAAGGGGAGGTTCATGCCCTTATTGGAGAAAACGGCGCCGGTAAATCCACACTCATTAAAATACTAGCTGGAGTTTATCAGCCTGATCCAGGAGCCCAGTTTTTCTTTGAAGGAAAGGAAGCAAAAATACGAAGACCAATTGATGCCACTATGCGCGGCATATCAATTATTTACCAGGACTTAAGCTTATTTCCGAATTTATCGGTAGCAGAAAACATTTATATAGGAAGAGACAGCGATAAGCATTCTTGGAAAAAAGTTGATTGGGCTCTTATGGAAAAAACGGCCAAAAAGGCTTTAAAAGAGCTTGATTTTGAGATTGATGTTTCAACACCGGTAGAAAAACTGAGCATAGCCCAGCAGCAGATGGTCGAAATAGCGAGGGCGCTTGCGTTTGATGCGAAATTAATCGTCATGGATGAGCCGACATCATCACTTTCCGCCGGTGAAGTAGAGAAGCTGTACGAAGTTATATTTTCTTTGAAAAAAAGAGGGATTTCAATTATTTTTGTAAGCCATAAATTAAAAGAACTGTTTACAGTTTCTGATCGATTCACCGTTCTAAGAGATGGCAAATATGTCGGTACGTATCATGCAAATGAATTAACAGAAGAAAAACTAATTACGTTAATGGTTGGCCGGAAAATTTTATATGAAAAAAATAAAGAAAAGGCAGCCTCAGGCAAAACATTGCTTGAAGTAAGAAACCTTGCGAAAGAAGGAAATTTCAAAGATATTTCATTTGAACTGAGGGAAGGGGAGGTTCTTGGAATTACAGGGCTAGTAGGCTCTGGTCGCACCGAGCTGGCGCAAGCTATTTTTGGCATTAATCGTCCTTACAAAGGGGACATCATCATTAACGGTCAAAAGACTGTGATCAAGTCTTCAGAAGAGGCAGTAAAAAAAGGAATTGCTTATATTCCTGAAAGCCGGAAGACGCAAGGGCTTATTTTAAGACAATCAATCATTAACAATATTTCGCTTCCTGTGTTGAAAAAATTAAAAAATAAATTTTTGCTGATTAATCGAAGAAAAGAAATAGAATTAGCTGAGCATTATATACAATCATTAGATGTCAGACCGCCGCTGCCATACAGGGCTGCCGGCGATTTGTCAGGCGGAAATCAACAAAAGGTAGTCATAGGAAAGTGGCTGTCAACAAATCCTAAAATTTTGATTATCGATGAGCCGACTAACGGAATTGACATCGGTGCCAAGTCAGAAATCCATAAGCTTTTAAGAGGATTAGCGGCAAATGGAATGGGAATCATTGTGATTTCTTCTGAACTTCCTGAGGTGCTTGCTGTTAGCGATCGCATTATCGTTATGCGCCATGGACGAATTGCAGGCGAACTCGGGATTCATGAAGCGACACAGGAAAGCATCATGAACCTTGCATTGCTTGGGCAAAAGGGTAAGGTCCGCGAGGAGGCACAATTATGAAAGCGTTTTTAAAATCAAAAGAAATGAGCGTTGCTGTCATTATTTTACTTCTATGCATCATATTGGCCTTCATTAGCCCGGTATTTTTAACAGCAGATAATTTGTTGGATGTTGTGAAAGGAAATGCAGTATTAGGCATTTTGGCTATTGGAATGACGCTTGTCATCATTACAGGGGGGATTGATGTATCTGTTGCAGCAGTGACAAGCGCGGTATGTGTCGTTTTGGGCAAGACGATGATGTTTTTGCCTGATAGCCCGCTGGCCATTGTGTTGATTTTTGTCATTGCTCCGCTTTTCGGAGTGCTGTTAGGCTCCATCAATGGAATTTTAGTTGCAAAAATTCAAATTCCGGCGATTGTCGTTACTTTAGGGATGATGAGTATTATTAACGGACTTGTTCTGTATATTACAAACGGCCAATACTTGAACAGCAGCAACTTCCCAACTGTTTTCTTGAAATTTTCGAATTTCTCTGTTTTTGGAATATCCATTATTATTTGGCTTTTTATCATTACAGCAGCTTTGACATGGTACATTCTTAAATACACATTAATCGGCCGCGAAGTAATGGCTATTGGCGGAAACAAAGAATCGGCTGTCCGAGTCGGAATTAACTACAGCAAAGTTCAAATATTTGTTTTTTCTTATATGGGATTTTTAGCAGGGATTGCTGCGATTGCTCAAACTTCTTATACAAAAGCGGTAGATCCGAACGGAATGCTTGGCTTGGAATTAATGGTTATTGCTGCAGTGGTGCTGGGAGGAGCCAATATAATGGGAGGACGCGGAACAATATTTGGAACGATATTAGGTGTTCTTCTGCTAGGAATTATACAAAATGGATTAATATTAGCGAAAATTGATACTTTCTGGCAAAAGGTTTTTACAGGGGCAATTATTTTAATCGCTGTATCGTATGACCATATTCAATATAAACGCTCGCAAAAGCAGCTTTCAAAAATTGAAGTGGAAGCATAAGGGGGGGAGAGGATGAAACAGGTTGCGCTTTCAAAAGAAAATATACTCGGACTCATTGCCATCGGTCTATTTGTTTTGATGAGCATAAGTGTTCCGGGATTTTTATCAAGCAATAACTTGACAAATATGATGTTTCAGCTGCCTGAGTTCGGTTTGTTTGCTTTAGCCATGATGGTGGTGATCGTAACAGGCGGAATCGATTTGTCGATCACGTATACGGCAGCGCTGGCAGGGGTAGCAATTGCGATATTATCAAGCAATGGATATCCGATGATCATTGCGATTTTAGGAGGCATTGCAGTTGGACTTCTTTGCGGTTTTATGAATGGATTGATTATAGCCAAGATCGGAGTATCACCGATTCTTGTAACCCTTGGGACAATGGTATTGTTTGAAGGGCTTATTCTCAGCATTACAAAAGGAAATTCAATATCCGGATTCAGCCCTGAGTACACGCTGATTGGAAATGGTTATTATCTGGGGCTCATTCCGCTTTCGATTATAATCTTTCTCTTTGTCGCTATTTTGACTTCCGTACTGCTGAATAAAACAGTATGGGGAAGATCAGTTTATATGGTTGGAAGCAATCCGGTTGCATCCTTGTTTTCAGGGGTTAATAACAGCAAGGTTTTAATGAAGGTGTATTTATATAGTGCTTTGTTAGCAGCAATTGCTTCTATCATCATGACATCAAGATATAACACAGTAAAAGTTGATCTTGGATCATCCTATTTATTGCAAAGCGTTGCAGCAGCCGTTCTTGGCGGTACTGAAATCCAAGGAGGCTATGGGAAAGTGATCGGCACGTTATATGCAGTTATGATTTTTCAAATGATATCCAGCGGCTTAAATCTAATGGGAGTGCCGAGACCGATTGTGACAGTGATTATGGGGGCTATTTTAATCGCGGTGTTAATTATTAACTTTATTAAAGTAAAGGCTGATGAAAACAAGCAAAAAAAGCTTGCAGAAACAGCATAATGACTTTTCTTTAATTGGTTAAAAGATTTATAAACTATAAATTTACAAGGAGGAACAGTATGAAAAAAATTGCAGGTTTATTTGTCGCTTTATTGCTTGTATTTGGTCTTCTTGCAGGATGTGTTTCTCAGCAGGGTGCAGGGGGGAATTCAAATTCATCTAAAGATGGAAAAGATGAGGCTGGCGGGGGCGATGGAAAAATCAAAATTGCCGTTGTTCCTAAACTAATTGGCATTCCATATTTCAATGCATCTGAAAAAGGAGCAATTCAAGCGGGAAAAGATCTTGGAGTCGAAGTGATTTATACAGGTCCAACAGAGGCAGATGCTGCCCAGCAGGTTAAGGTGATTGAAGATTTAATTAGTCAAGATGTGGATGTAATTGCTGTTGCACCGAATGATGCAGCTGCATTATCGCCTGTATTACAAAAAGCGAAGGATAAAGGAATTATCGTGATGGACTGGGATACACCAGCAGATCAATCTTTAGTTGAACTTTCTGTCCACCAAATTGATGACGAAGCTTATGGCCGTCATATCGCAAAATCATTAATTGAACAAATGGGGACTGAAGAAGGGGAAATTGCCATTCTCACAGGTGGTCTTGCGGCAGCAAACTTAAATTCATGGATCGATGCAGCGAAGAAGGAGCTTGAAGAAAATTATCCAGGAATAAAGCTAGTAACAGATAAAATTGCGACTGATGAAAAGCAGCAAGTGGCATACCAAAAAACGCTTGATTTAATTAAATCATATCCGAACCTTAAAGGGATTATGGCATTTTCAACTCCTGCTCCTCTTGGCGCAGCTCAAGCTATTCAAGAGAAAGGTCTTCAAGACAAAATCGCTGTTGTCGGAACAGCACTTCCGAAGGATTCAGCTCCATTTTTAGAGGATGGCTCATTAGATGTAGCAATCCTTTGGGAGCCTGACAAATTAGGATATTTGACAGTCGCTTTAGCTAAAGATCTTGTTGATGGCAAAAAGCCTGAAAACGGCCAAAATATAGATGGTGTAGGAGAAGTGGAAGTTTGGGAGGATGGTAAAACGGTCATTATGGGACCGCCTACAGACTTTACAAAGGATAATGCTAAAGACTATGACTTTTAATTTTCGTTAAAGAGATTACCCCTCTCACATTTTGGCAATTGGAGAGGGGTTTCGTTATTTTAGAAAGTATTGCTATTTTTGCAGATTCGGTAAGTTCTTTGCCTTGCAATAAAAAAGTGAAGGCTAAAATATCAATATTTTTATTGGCAGGAAACGTAAAGAGATTTTTCTTGCTTTGTGGAAAGGGAAAACTTTTTTAATGGTTACTGCCAATGAATTTTTTGAAGAATGGAAGAAAAGTTGTTTGCAAATGTTTACTCAGATTTTGACCTGCTGCATGAGCAGCAAGAAAATGTCTAGTTATGGAACGCTATCCTAATTTTTAAGCGAAACATTTAGCAGCTTCATAGATTGTGTGAATTTTAGGAGGGATAAAATGACACATATCGCAGTTGACATCGGTGCATCAAGCGGACGGCTTGTCATAGGGGATATAAAAAATGGAAAATTGACAATTGAAGAAATACACCGATTTGCCAATGGTTTTACGGAACGAAATGGAACGTATTATTGGGATATTGATCATTTGCTGACGGAAATTGTAAAGGGATTGGCATATGCCAAAACATTGGGAGTGAAAAGGTGTACACTTGGAATCGATACTTGGGCTACAGATTATGTGCTGGTCGATCAAGAAGGAAAAAGGGTGCAAGAGGTCATAGCATACAGAGATAAAAGAACAGAACGGACGATTGAGAAGATTACGAAGCATATTTCCAAAAAAGATATATATGAAAAAACAGGCATTCAGTTTTTATCCTTCAACACCTTATACCAGTTATATGAAGAAAAAAAAGAAAATCTTGAAAAAACGAAAATGATTATGACAGTTCCTGATTACTTAGGATACAAACTGACTGGATGTGCAGTGACGGAAGTGACAAGCGCATCTTGTACTCAGCTTTTAAACGTGAAAGAAAAAGATTTTGATCAAGATTTGCTTCAGCTGCTGTCAATTGAGCGTGAGCAGTTTCCGCCGTTTTCTTACCCCGGGGACATGCTCGGATATGTCAGAAACGAATATTTTCCTGATTACGATCTGCCCGAAACAAAAGTGATTATAGTCGGTTCTCATGATACAGCTTCCGCAGTTGCAGGAGTACCTGCTGCTGAAAAAAATTGGGCGTATTTAAGCAGCGGAACTTGGTCTTTGATTGGGATTGAATCGGATGCGCCAATCATTACAGAAAAATCATTATTTTACAATTATACAAATGAGTGGGGAGTGTTTGGGACATACCGTTTTTTAAAAAATATTATGGGCATGTGGATTATTCAAGAAGTGAGAAGACATTTAACGAAAGATTACAATTTTGCCCAAATGGTTGATGAGGCAAGAAAGGCGCCTCCGTGCAAACAATTTATCAATTTTAACGATCAGCGATTTTTTAATCCGGACAATATGGTAGAAGAAATTCAGAAATATTGCAGGGAAACGCTTCAGCCTGTGCCGCAATCAACAGGAGAAATTGCGAGATGTGTATTTACAAATCTGGCTATAATATATTCCTTGTCAATGGATGAAATTGAAAGTATATCGGGCAGAACAATCGATTCATTATATATTGTCGGAGGCGGCTCGCAAAATGATTTCATAAACGAAATGACCGCTGCTGTAAGCGGAAAAACGGTTTTTGCCGGTCCCTCTGAAGCAACGGCTGTAGGAAATATTTTAATTCAGCTAATAGCGGAGAAAAAGCTTGCAAATTTACAGGAAGGACGGAATCTAGTCTTGAACTCTTTTTCTATTAAGCGTTTTGATCCAAGAGAAAGCGGAAACGATGCATTAAAAGAACAATTTAAACAAGCTGTTTTCTCCTGGATATGTACAGAGTACCGGCTCCATAAGAAAAATTGATCATAACACAATAACTCATAGTGCCTATGTTACATCAGGAATGAGCGGCGCTCCAATTTATGTTCACCAGCAATTGGAATGCATTATCATTAAAAAGTACATCGAGTTTGGGGAATAGCATTTCCAACAGCCTCAAAAAATTTCATTTAAACTTAGGGGCGCAAAATGAAACAGAATATGGAAAGGTTCCTTTTGATGGTCTTAATAGATTAGCTGCTGTTTTATCGGATCATGTACAATAAAAGAGATTTTAGAATAAAGACACTATTCCAAAAGGCAAATAAATGAACTTCAAAAGGAACCAAAAAAATTTTTCTCTCAATTTATTGCTCCAAGAAAAATGTTAACGGAATGTTGAACATAAATTTTAATAGAGAAATATTTGAATAAGGTAAACCGATTCTTTTTACAGTGAAAAAGTCAAGAAAAAAGCGGTAAGACTTTACTTTAGCTGTTTAATCTTTTTCATCATTTTGTGAAAACCTTCCTCTCCCATTGTTAATAATTCTTTCTTCATTTGTTGATTGACTAGGCAAAAAGCAGGGATTCCTTGAATACCAAAAGATTGTGCGATTGCATAGTTTTGATCTAAAACTACAGGAATTGTAATCTTTTTTTCCTCTACTCGTGTTTTCACAAGCTCCAACGCTTTCTCTTCAGCTGTATAAGGTACATGAACGGCAATGACATGAAAGGTTTCAAGATTAACTGTTTCTTCTAATAACTGATCCGTTAATTCACTGCAATACGGGCAGCTAATTGACCAAAAATAAAACAAAAGCCGATTGGATGATGGGAAATCATGGCCGTTTTTTGGAACATTCAGCCACGGCAAGTCTTTTGTCATTGTTTGTATTAAATCCATGTGCTGTTCCTCCTCATTGATCCTTTAGTTGCATAGCGATAATTTTACCAATTGCTTCCTCCGCGGCAAAAGGACTGACCATTCCGGACGGCTTATCCAGTTCTTCTTTTAGACACTTCAACATAAGAGGTTCAATTTTAGACGGATCGATCAAGGAGATTGCCCATGATGCCCAAAAACGCGGTTTTCCTTCTGTATTTCGTGCAACTTCAACGAGGGCGTTCAGACTGTGATGTCCGATTCTCATTAAGGATAAAGCAGCTGACATTCTTATATCTTCGTCGTCATCTTTTAAAAGCGAAGCGAGTTCGGGAACTGCTTCCTTTGCATCTGCACCAAATTCCCCCAGCACAACGGATGAAATCATTCGGAGGGATTTCTCATCTTTTAAGGCTTTTATGAGTATTGGGACAGCGGCTTTTCCCGTTTTTTTTAGTTCTTTCACTCCTTGAAATACCGTTGCTTCATCGCTGCTTTTTAGTTTCGTTAAGGCTTGAGAGATTATTTCATTTGAACTCATGAAAATTCATCTCCTTAAGAAAAAGTATTAAATCCCTTCTGATTCAACGTTCATATTGATAGAAAGATAAGAATAAAATCGTGCTTAACACGATCATGAAAAGAGGCAGCCAATAGAAAAGAAGGTTTTTGAAAAGAAAAAACAAAAGGATGTAACAAAGGGTGCTCCCCATACAAATGAAAGCAAAATTTTTATAGTATGAAATCAGGCTGAGAGAGGGGTCTTTTTTATATGTTCTAACAAATGCCGCCCAGCGGATGGAAAGCATGAGCATGTATCCTCCAAGCCCGTACAAACTAAATGAAAGGAAATCTGTAAAAGCAGTGTTGAAATGGAAATGCCACATACCCACGCAATAAAGATAAAATAGAAAGATCCAAGCGGTATTCGAGCCTTCCAGCAGCAATGCTTTTTTCCATAGTTTTCCCGGCAGCAAAAAAAGATCTCCAGACTTTGCATGTCTAATTAATCCTGAATAGTAGGAACTGCTGAAAAAAGCTCCGATTGTTAAAACGACCAAAATATAAAACCAATAAATGTTTTTTGCAATGAAAACGGGAACTAAGATGAGAAGAACAAACAAATGAGTAGCATGAAAAAAAATGTATTTCTTGGCAAGCAATATTTCGAGCCAAAGGAAAGAAAAAATACCGTTTAATCCTTTCAGCCCCCACCATGTGTGCATCTCTTTCAGGCTGTTTTTAAAAAAATCGGTTTGATGATCTTGAAACTCCGCCCAAAAATCAGCTTCTTTTACCAATTTTTCTTTGCATTCCGATTTTTTCGTTGTTATTCGAATAATCATGAACGAAAGGGCGATCATGATTAGAAAGGCAAGAAACCCTTGCAGCAAAAAGCTGTTTGTAAATAAATAGCCGATAAAGCCGATATGGTAGCTAATATACTTCTGCCAAATCAATTCATTGGCTTGAAAAAAAGAACCATAGAGAGCAATACCATATATAACGGTGAGAATGAAGGCAACAAAGGAGAAAGCAATTTTTGTTCCTTTTACAGTTCTGGCACAGGACATAGCCATTATCCATGATTCTAATAAAACAATGAGACAAAGTAATCGGATTGATTGTGCTGTTAACCGGCCAAATGGATTTCCTGCCAAAAAATAAACGGCATCAGCTGTGATTCCTGAGAGAAGACAGAGCAGCCCTTTCCAAGACAATCGCCATAATAATATAGAATAAACGATTTTAGTGAAAGAATAAGGGGCGGTATAAAGCCATATGACGTCTTGCATGAGCCCAGGTATGCGGTTGGAAAGCAGCCCAAAAATGGTCATGACAATAAAAATTCCTGAGCAAATCCATCCTGTATAGGCAATGTCCCAACTTCTGGAATTAGCCCCCCATTCAAGTTGAAACAGAAAAAACCATATAAATAAAACAAAAATGAACAGAAAGAATTTTAACCCGTGTTTTTGGCTATCGATTTCTCTTTTCGCTTGAAGGAACAAAAATGACCAAATATTAATCATTTGACCAATCCCCTAAACTGCGTATGACTTCTTGCTTCCAGGCTGGATATTCTTCGTTGTTTTTTGGTACGGCCATTTCTTTTACAATACGGCCTTCTCGAATTAATAACACTCTGTTAGCCGTTTCCAATACAAATTCGAGGCTGTGGGTGGATATGAGAATGGCGCTATGATGTTTTGATTTACGGACAAGCCAGTTGGCAAGCCATTGTTTGGAAGAAATATCCAAACCAATTGTTGGTTCATCCAATATATATATGGAAGCGTTTTGTATAATGGCGCCAGCCAAAATAACCCTTTGCTTTTGTCCCCTTGACAATTGCCCGCTTAATCGATCCGCCAACGATTCAATATTTACCTCTTTTAAAGCTTCATAAACTTTTTTTTGAAGGTCTTTTTTTTCAACTTTGAAGGCTCTGGCGCGAAATTGCAAATGTTCCGCTACGGTTAAGGTAGGGTACAAATATGGGTGATCCGGAATTAGCGAAGCGGATTGCTGCGCTTCAACCGTACCAGGGGAATGCCCCGCAATTTTGATCGTCCCATCATCAGGGGTGTATAATCCAGCGAGACACCTAATGGTTGTTGTTTTACCTGCCCCGTTTGGCCCTAATAAGGCTACGATTTCTCCTGAATGAACGGAAAAAGTTATATCTTCTACACCATCGCCGTTACGATATTTTTTCTTCAAATTGGTTACTTGGATGATATTCATGCCTCTCCTCCATTGTTATACTGAGGGTTGTTTGAAGGTTTCACTGGCCTTCAATTTTTTCTGGAAAGTGTAATCCCAAAGCGGCTTCATGACAAGAATAAAATTATAAATAAAATGAATGGTTAAGGAGGACAGAAAACCGAACTGGATGAAAAAGAATCCCAGTATAATGCCAAAGACCACTAATTGGATCCATCTGATCCATCTGGGATGAAATCCTGTTCCTTGGTGCATAATGGCCCATAGAATGGAGGAAATGATGATCGCCAAAGCCCAATTGCCGCTCAACCACCATATCGTCGGAATGATCAACAAACGGTAGACTGTTTCCTCTGCAATGGAACTTTGCAGGCCGATGCTTAATCCTTGTTTAAATGTAAAGCCCGACAAGTAAATGGTACGATTGGACAACTCGGGAGAAATTCGCAGCCAATTTTTCTCTTCCAGCCATGAAAAAATTGCTGAAAAAAAACCTAAGCAGCCGATGCCGACATTTAAGCCGACGAAAAACTGCCATACAGCATTATCAAAAAAAGCTATTTGGAGAACATTACTCAAAGAGTGTCCTGCCAATGAACATATATATACGACGAAACCTGTGGCCAATCCTGCTAAAATTGCCGATAAGATTCCAAGAGCATAAACCGTTTTTATGCTGAGGCGGGAATCATAAGTATTGACGATGCTCAGTTGAATGTCTTCTTTTATTGTTATGATGTTACAAAAGAATAGAACCGCCCCCAGCAAGATGCTTGCAGTGATGCCGGCATTTTGGCGAAGGTTGATAAGGATGATGATCGCTGCAATAACGGCCAGGCATGACGCTAATACTCCCGTCATATTTAAGGTAGATTCCATTTGCTCTTTCTTAACCGCTGTTTCGATGTCTTCTGTCAATATCTCTTGTTCTGAACCGATATAGAATATTTGCCCGTTATGGATTTCAACCGTTATTTTCATTCTTACTGGTTGAGATTCGGCAATATACCAGTACGTTTCAATATTTTCCAAGTCTTCTTCTTTTCTGCCTGCACCTGTGAATTGAGATGTAGCCCATAATCCATTATCTGAGACGGCAAGCTCTTTTTTTAATTGTTCCGGAGAGGAAAAAGCGCCTTTATGTTTCGCCATTTCTTTCTTTGACAGGTTCGCGGTGTAAAACGTAATTTCTCCATTTGAATTGATGCCAATGATGACTGATCGGTTTTCTCGAACGAATCTAATTCTCCATGATTCGACTAAACCCCAATGATATAAAATATGGCGAACTTTGTTTAACAATCCTAGGTGATGCAGCATATTGACGGTATTTCGGTCGTACCAATACATCGCATAAAAATCCCAATCTGATACATCAATGCCGGAATACCGTTTAATGAATTGCACTGCCAATTCCCGAGCTTCTTTTTTATGTAATAATAGCGATTCGTACGTTTTTGGTTTGAATTTGTAAAACAGAAAGGTTCCTGCAATAGGAAGGATGATCCATAATAAATGGATGATGGTCGTCATCATGGTTTAACCTCAGCTTCTTTTTGAATGGTAAAAGGCAAATCGGCTTCAGGTAATTCTATCTTTCCTATACATCTACATTGTTTAGCAAGTCGCTTCGCTTGCATTAGCCTTTCCGGTGAACCGATCTCCTGCATGCTGTTTTTTAAGACGTGTCCAAGGGATGTATCTTCAATTTGACAAGGTGTAACTTGTCCATCCGCACGAATATACCATGACAAAAATCCCGGCGTGCAGAAATCTGTAATACTATCATTTTGATGGTGGTCTTCCCAATCAATAATAATGATTTGATCACTCCATCTTTTTTTGGCGTCTGCCAACTGCTGCTTTACTTTCTCCTTCATTTCGCTTGTCATGTCTTGATATTCTGATGCTCTGCCTACGGGAATAGTTTGACCCGCACGAAATACAACTGCGCCAACGTCTACCGATTTTTCGATTACTTCATAAACTTCTTTGTAGTTGAGTTGGTTAACAGTCATAGCAATGAGGACGGGAACCGATGATTGAGCAAAACGTTCGGCATTTTTCAAGCTTTCGGAAAATCCTCCTTCTCTCCCTCTTAACTTGTCATGGGTGCTGCTGTTTCCATCTATACTTATTTGGACACTGACATTTCCCAAGTAGCTGATCAGTTCAATCTCATCGTCGCGCCAATTTAGGCCATTGCTAAAAAGGTTGACGTTCGTAAATAAAGAACTGGCTGTGGCAATGATTTTCAGGAAATTTTTTGTTAGCTTTGCTTCTCCGCCTGTAATGGTGATGTCAGCTACACCGTGAGATGCGAGTTTTTGCAACACTTTTATCCATTGGGAAGATGATAGTTCATCTGGATACGGTTTTCCTGAGCTTGCATAACAGAAAGGACACTTCAAATTGCACATATTTGTTAATTGAAGGGTGCAGCTGATTGGCAAATAGTACTCTGTAGATCCGGTGATCATCAAAGGGTGATTTAGCAGGCCTTTTTTCCACGCTGATGTAAATGGATGTGAATCTAGCTCGTTATTTAATTCTTCCTCACTTACCTTTTCTTTTGAAAGAATCTCCCAAATTCTTGCCGTTTTTTGAACACTGTTATTTTTGGCAAGCATTAAAGCTAATTCTGTTCCCCTGCCGCTAAGTCTAAAATAGAACATGCTTTTTCTGTCAAGCAAAATGGCCCCATGAGGTTGGAAGTGGATCGCAAATTCTGGTGAAGTGTTAGTTGCCGTTTCTAACAGTTTTGACATAAAATCCTCCTTTACTTTAGGGAGCAGTTAAAAAACTGCTCCATTGCAATCCTTTTGAATATAATGGTTATAGCAGGCGCATTGCCGGATGTGGGAGCCAGCAGACTCTAGTCATCGAGATACTTTTTGAGGCCCAGCAGCTCATACATCCAGCCGCTTTCACAATCGAGGTGCCTGCTGGCTTTTTCAGTTCCTTGATAGCTGTCGGCTCCCACTGTTTTTTTTGCTTCTCCATAATCCCATCTCCTTCCATTTAAAAATGATCATTATTGGAATAAAATATAACTGTTTAAAATTTAGCATAGCGATAATGTCGAAGTAAGAAATAAATTGTCATTTTGTTATAATTTTTTGAAAATTTAATATAAAGATTTCATAACAGCTTGTATTGGTGCAAGAGCTGTTTATTATTGATACAAGTTTCACGCTTATTAGCCTTTTGATACAGGATGTCCGTTTCAGCAACCGGTAAGCCTTAACATCCATCCAGCGATTAGCGATTTACGCTACGGTTTTTGTATAAACTCAAAACCATATGAAGGCCTTGCCACTTCCTTCACCTCAGCCCTTTCAGTTACAAAGCGTTTCATTGATGAAAGGCATTTAGAGCGCCACATCAGGAAAATGAAAAAAATATATAAAGCGCGTCGTGACCATGTAAAAAAATGTTTGATTGAACAATTTGGCGACACAGTTAAAATTTTTGGCGATTCCACCGGTTTGCATTTAGTCGCAGAATTTCAAAACATCGTGTTTTTAGATCAAGTAGTAAATGAAATAATGAAGAAGCATAAAGTGAAAATTTATCCTGTAGAAGTTCATGCTATTCAAAAAGGAATCCATCAAAACAAAATTATTTTAGGATATGGAAATTTGACAAAAGAAGAAATTGCGGAAGGCATTTTTAGATTAAGGCAGGCTCTAAATTAGGAGGTGTTCATCGTGGGGCATCTAAACGTTTGATGAAGATGAAAACATGTACAGGATATTCATTTTAAATGTCGATAATAAAATTGTCCAAACATGTCCATGAAACGATAATATTGACCAAATACAAAATTTGATGAGAGCGCTGTTTATGGAGGTAAGTTTGCTGGGACTTTAAGTCATGCAGGGTTTTAATCAAACGTTTGTTTAAGGGGTTAAACTCTCTCACAACTTTGAGGGGGTTTTTTATGTGCTAAAAATTCGTTTCAAATGAATCAATTTCAGTGGATTTTATTTCATCAAATGAATTATCATAGGCAGCCCCCGAACAAAACGGGGAAAAAGTTGGAATCATGCAAAACCACATGTATTTTGCCCTTTTGAGTTTTCGCTGGATCTTCAAATTCTAAGCGAATACATTTTACTTCAAGTAGAATGAAAGACAGCGGATCTTAAAGCATGCCGGATAGTGTGTCTGCTAAGTTTAAATGCCTGTATTGATTACATCATACGTTAGCTTTTATGTTGATGGCACATCATTTTGCTTTCATTCGTACCGTCTATGCCGAGTTTCTTTTTCGTCGCCCGGATTTTTTCCTCAGGCTCTCGGTCGGGATTTCTGTTTTTTTCCTTTTCAACATTATGTTGCCTGCATTGAATTTAAATTTTTATTTGATTTGTTTGATGTTATAAGATATTATAAATCTGTAAAAAAGCGGAAGGATGATGGTTTGGATATGACTAACTAATTCTATCTTTAAGCTGCATTTTTAAGGAAGCGAATATATTTTCTGGATAGGATTAGTATGTGTTTGAAAATGCTAAATACAAATCACCGCAGTATGCCTTTAGAATAAACCTGCTGTCCAGAAAACGGAATAGCAGGTTTTCTATGTGCTTGAAATAGACCGGAAGAAAGCGTAGGTACTCACTATGTCAATGTCTCAGTGGAGAAAAATGATTATTTTAATGATTAACATGTTTATAACTATTGGAAGCTTCGGCATTATTATCCCCATATTGCCTGCTTATTTGGAGTCCATTGATCAAGGCGGTACGGCAGCTGGTTTAATGGTCGCAATATTTGCAGGAGCCCAGCTTGTGTTTTCTCCAATTGCAGGGAAATGGACAGATCAGTATGGCCGGAAAAAAATGATTGTTTTAGGATTAATCGGTTTAACTGTTTCTATGTTTATCTTTTACGCATTTGATTCCATTTGGTGGCTGTACGCTTCGCGTGTAGTTGGGGGGATAGGCTCCGCGCTTCTGGTACCCGCTATTTTTGCTTATATTGCCGATATTACGACAATTGAGCAGCGGGCTAAAGGCAACAGTTTCATTTCAGCAGCCATGTCGCTTGGGATTGTAATAGGACCAGGGGTTGGCGGTTTCTTTGCTGATTTTGGATTGAAAATGCCTTTTCTTGTTGCAACGATCGTCTCTTTAGCGGCTGTTATTTTTTCATTAACAGTTTTAAAAGAAAGTGTTGAACAACAACATGCCCCGGAACAAAAAACGCAAATCAATGATGAGCCGATGTTAAAAAAATTGGTTTCGTCCGCTCATAAGCCGTATTTTATGCTGTTGATTATTACTCTTGTTATGAGCTTTGGTTTAATGGCTTATGAATCTGTCATCGGGTTATATATGGATGATCAGTTTGGGGCAACACCGCAAGAAATTGCTTGGATGGTTACATTAACTGGACTGATAAGTGTGATTGTGCAGTTGTTTGTGGTCGATAAGCTTGTCGGCCGCTTTGGGGAAGGAGCCGTTTTAAATTTCTTTTTAGGCGTAGTTGCAATTGGTTTTTTCCTTTCATTGTTTGCCGGCAGCTATTCTCTGTTTTTTGTCATCACCCTCTTGATTTTTCTTGCAACATCCATCTTGCGTCCTGTTTTGAACACTCTTATTTCAAAGATGGCTGGAAATGAACAAGGCTTTGCCATGGGGTTAAACAACGCCTATATGAGTATAGGAAATATATTGGGGCCGATGTTGGCGGGAATATTATATGATATTCAAATTTTGTATCCTTTCATTTTAGGATGCATTTTATTAGTGTTTACACTTTTTATTACTGTCTTTTGGCAAAACAAGTCATTGAAAAATACGAAACTGGCCAAATCCAAGTCGTCTAGTTAACGCTAAGAACTGTTGTTATTTATCACCTTTTTTAGACCGAAGTGAAAAGATGAATTGGCTTGTAAAAATCTATTCTCGTTGGGAAAATTGGTTCCAACCCGAAACTTGTTTTAAACAGTGGGGGGAATTGGATCATTTGCTGGCGACGAAGTTCAATTGAAGCCGTCGTACAAGGAAAATAAAGCGCGATCGTTTGGGTGTTTACGGATTTTTGGACAGCCTCTTTAATCAAAGGCTGTCCTTTTTCTTGTATTTTGGAATGCCATTCGCATGAAACGTATTCGACCAGCTTGAAATATTGGTATTAGGAATTAGTTAGATAGTTTAAACTGTTGAACGAACCCGTTGAGCTCTTCTGCCAGATTTGCCAACTTCACGGAATTTACTGAAATATCTTCCATTGAGCTATTCGTCTGTTCGGATGGGCAGATGTTTGTTCAATTCCTGCTGCAGACTGTTCAGCTAAAGAAATCCGCACAACATTTTTGCTTTTAAGCTTATTCTCATTTGCTTTCACCTCTGTTTTGATCTTTATTTTTGCATATGCCCATAAAGCAGGGGAGAAAATGAACTAAATGAAATGATAAAGATGAATAATTTTCATTCATATTAGATTATAACCAAATATGTTAATTATTGTAAATTTTAGCAGTACCTTTCCTTCTTCTAGACTAAAAAGAATTTGTCATATTTGGATGAAGAAATCATATACATTTAGTGAATTTTTTCACCTTGTTTTAAAAGAAAAATAAAAAGGTGCGGGGGGATATTGTGGATCATTATGTACAGGTGGAAAAAAGAATAGATGTGAGACGAGACCAATTTGCGCTTTCTGAAGGTTATATCCATTCTTCTTTAGAAACTTCGCCATGGGTCCCGTTTGTAGAAAACGTCTGGATACGCCATTTGTCTTTTGATATTCGCAGCAATACTTCCGTCAATGTTCTTCGGGTTGGATCTGGCGGCACGCTTGGCAGGCATCGCCACCGCGGTCCTGTCACTGGTTATGTGATTAAAGGAAGCTGGTATTACAAAGAATACGACTGGATCGCAAAACCGGGAGATTTTATTCGCGAAAGTCCGGGCAGGACACATACACTCGTTTCCGACGAAGGGATGGAAACTGTGTTTCATTTAAACGGACCGCTTGAATTTCTCGATGATCAAGACCGTATCATTGAAACGGTAGATGTATTTTGGTTTATCGATCATTACTTAACTTATTGCGAGAAAAATAATTTGCCCATTAATAAAGATTTGTTTTTATGATCCTTTGAAACTGATGCAGAAAATGACAGCGTTTACAAAGATACAGAACCGTTCTAGTTCGGAACGGTTTTTTTCATTTATATCTAAGAATTTCTATTTCATGAGTCAGTGCATTTGACATAATACCTTGTGGTTTCATATAATTTGAAACTAAATGATGTAATAAAGGAGCAAGACTATGGAAAAAAATCATCAAAATCCATTACAAGACATTCATCAATCAATTGTATTAGAAGCCTTAATTGAAAAAGTTTGGGAGGCGGCGGCTACGCCAGAGGGGATTGCGTCATGGTTCATGCCAAATGATTTTCAGCCAAAGCTGGGACATGAATTCCATCTGCAATCTCCTTTCGGGCCGTCTCCATGTAAAGTGGTAGAACTTGAACCGCCTTACCGCCTCTCTTTCACATGGGATACAGAAGGCTGGGTTGTTTCATTTATTTTGAAGGATTTAGGGGATAAAACTGAATTTACTCTTATTCACAGCGGATGGAAGCATCCTGACGATGTGCTGCCTAAAGTAAATGAAAAAAGCTCTGTTGTTCGTGAACGGATGAATCATGGCTGGATGAACATTTTAAAAAAATTGCAAAAGGTTGTGGAATAACAAAAAATTCATTTACGTTTTCAGATCCAGCTCGAGGAAATAACTTGGAGGAAAAGAAAACAGCAAAAAAATTAGGGAGATGATGATCTCCCCAATGCAATCGCCATATCGTCCGAAGAATAGAGGAAAAGGCGGCTGCACTTTTTTGAACAACTGAAAAAAAGATTTTTTATTAAATCTTTTCGAATACTTCCAATTTTAGCGGATGTGCTAAAGCTTCAGTCATTAAATAGGAAAGAGTTGATTCCGCGCCCCGATTTTGATTAGGGCCATCGGAGTTCAAACCGTCGCAGCAGCTGCCATCGCTAGGATCGACTAAAGGAATGTGATGGTCATTCCCACCATAAAACCAGTCTCGGCAGCGCAGTACAACTTGTAAGTAAGCAGAATCATCCAAAATATGATAAGCTTCGTTTGCAGCTAAAGCTAGTTTCATAACATCGATGGGCTGCTGATCCCAGTCGGCGCGATTGTGGCGGCTGCACCAACCCCGGTTGCCGATTGGACGAATGGAGGAGCTGTTGAATCCGCCCATCTTTTCGATGAGAAAATCAAGACTCTCTTTGGCAATTCGCAATGTTTCATTGCGACGGTTGTATCGATAGGATAAAAATAATCCCCAAGGCAAAATTCCATTAGCATATGTCATTTGTTTTTCGAACCAATGCCAATCTTCCGTTCGGTGCTCTTTGTATGCTGTTAATAAACTATGTTCGCATGTCTCTGCCAATTGTTTAAGTTCATCTTCTGCTATTCCAAGAGAGGAAATGCTGTTTTTCTTTTCCATGAGCAGTTTGCTGCAGCTGGCCAACACCCATGCTTGGCTGCGGGCAAAACGAAGCTTGCGGCATGCAGAAAGGGCATTGCGCAAAATTTCTGCTGCCACATAGCGGCGGGCATTGTCATTAAGTTTTAAATAGGCCATTGTCACTGCCCAAACTGATCGACCAAGACAATCTTCAGATCGAGTTTCCGATTCAGGTGTTCGGTCATAATAAAAGTTATTATGAAACCATCCATCATCCCTTTGAGCCCAAAGCAAAAAGGCTAAATACCGATCAAGCATTCCGTAGAGTCTCTTCAATTCAGACGGTTCATCTTGAAGAAGCTCTATCCATTCAATACATAGCCAAAGGGCGCGCGCATTGTCGTCTGTTGAATATCCTTCTTTACGGCGCGGAATCCGGCCGAGGCAATGCTCGATCAACCCTGTATCGTCAGTTAAACGTTCCAAATGATCAAAATTAATATTTGGTTGGGGCAACGTGTTTCACCACGCTTTCGTTCGGCTCTTTCACACCCTTCTCATCCAAGTCCATTTCGCCGATTTTGGCAAACAGCTTCAAATATTGCATCCCGACAGTTGGCCAATGGGTTGCCTTTCCAATCTGCCGAATTCGATTTTCCCATTGGTGCAATGCATTGTCATCCATTAATAGCTCTTTTAATCGCTGTTCCCATGCTTTGATGTCGCCATACGGAAGAAGCAGTTCTTCACAGCCTTTTAATAAATCTTGCGCATGTTCGTATGGCGTGGAGAGAATCGGACGGCCTATTCCGACGGCATAAGCCAGCGTTCCGCTTGTGATTTGCTGCAAGCCCGGATAAGGAGTTACATATAGATCACACGCTGTTAAGTAGGAGACGAGCTCCTCTTCATTAAAGTAACGGTCAATCATTCGGACATTCTCTTCTAATCCGAGCTGACGAATCATGTTTTGCAGCTCTTCACGGTATGATTCTCCTTCCCGCTTTTTCACTTCAGGATGCGTTTGTCCCGCGATAATATATAACGTTTCCGGTACTTCACGGACAACTTCTGGGAGGGCTGAAATTAGAGACTCGATTCCTTTGCCGCGATTCAGTAATCCAAATGTAAGCAATACTTTTCTGCCTTCAAATCCCAGCTGGCGGCGAAGCTGATCCCGCTCGTTATCTCGAGGTTTAGGCGATCCATGTGGAATGTAGACAATTTTATTTTCGGGCAAATTATACGCTCGGACTAAATAAGAGACAGCCTTGCGATTCATGACGACTATAGCGTCGCTTAAATCGGCAATTTCCTGCTGGACTTGCCGATATGGCGGCTTAGGATCAGAGAAAATCGTGTGAAACGTCGTAACGAGCGGTTTATTTAATGCGCGTACAAAGTCGACTATGTACTCTCCCGCTTCACCGCCGAAAATGCCGAATTCATGCTGCAAAACTACAACAGAAATATCGCTTCGATTGACCCTTTTGGCCATCTTCACATAAGCTGAACGATCTTGCATTGGCAAAGGCCAAAATCTCGGATTATTTTCATATACATTTCTGTCATCATTTTCATTATAAAGTACAATGATTGGGTCTCGATTACCGCGTTTGCCAGCAGCGCTTACGTTTGTAAATACATGTTCAGTGAAGGTAGCAATACCGCAGCGGCGCGGAGGATATGTGCTGACATATGCAATTCGACTCATGCTTGCATCACCCTCTCATATTGGTTCAAGATCAAGTTGTCGTAGACTTTACCTTCATTTAAGAATGTCTTGTAAGCCATAATACTGTTGTTGACACGAATATTATCGCTTATGCTTGATTGATCCCAAAGAATAGAGTTTGAAAAATGCACTTTGGAGCCAATGCGGCAATGATCACCAATCACTGCAAACGGACCAATTACTGACTGATCGCCTACCTCGACATTATCCCCGATTAAAACAGGAGGGATAAAGCGGACGGCAGATCCGATTTTGGTGTCTTTTCCTAACCAAACGCCCGGTTGAACTTGATTTCCGCGAGTAGGCAACGGGTTCCGATTTTCAAGAACGTCCCAATGAATTTTCCGGTAACGTTCTGGTGTTCCCATATCAAACCAGTAACCGCTGCTTATTTTTCCGTATACATTTTTGCTTTTTTGAATAAGGGTGGGAAATGTTTCACGTTCGATAGAAACTTCACGTCCTGCTGGAATGTAGCGCATTACTTCTGGTTCAAGAATGTACAAACCAGCATTGATCAAATTTGATGGTGCTTCTTCACGACGAGGCTTTTCAACAAAACGCAAAATCCGGCTGGAATCGTCCAGTTGAACGACACCGTAAGAAGAAGGGTCATCTACTTCCGTCAGTGCAATTGTGGCGATCCCGCCGCTTTGTTCGTGAAATTCAAGAAGAGGAATCAAGTTTGGCAAGTGAACAATGTCGGCATTTACAACAAGAAATCTTTCCTTCAAAAATCTTTCAGCATTTTTGATAGCTCCTGCTGTTCCCATTTGATGTGTTTCATCAGAGTACTCAATGTCTACACCGAAACGTTTGCCGTCTCCGAAGTAATTTTTTATGACATCTGAACAGTGATGTGAGGCTATTACGAATTGGTTGATTCCTTGATCGCGAAGATAAGTGATGAGGTGTTCGAGCCATGGCCGGTTAGCAATGGGTGCCATCGGTTTCGGCAAATTTTCAGTTAATGGGCGTAAACGTGTTCCTAAACCACCAGCTAACAGTAATGTTTTCATTTGTCATCCCTCCATTAGTCTATGATTATGAAGTTCATAACAGATGGATGAATGAAAAATGAAAGTGGCGTATATTGTTAGCACTCAAACCTACTGGTTGCTAATAAATATTATAACAAAATTCCTTATATAAGTAAAATGTATGAATTTCAACTCAGTCGGGGGTTTTCCTATACTTAATGAAAAAAGGGGCATATAACACCCTTTTGTTCAAAGTCTCCACTCCGATTGATAGAAGCTTAAAAAATGTTTGAAAAGCCTCTAAGAAGAGTGCTGTTTGTTTTAATGTCTAATTATTCAGAAAACCTATCAAAAGCCTTATGAAATGATATAATCTCCTTGAAATGTATGAAGAAAGCAGGTGATATAATTGAACTATTGTCAACAATGTGGACACCGATTAGAAGAAAATCAAACATTTTGTACGAATTGCGGCGCGAAAGTCGTAGAATCACAAAACGCCGTACAATCACAAAATGTAACGACGGCAGGGGAGGGATCAGGATCAAGAAGACCGGTGCTGGCAACGAAAAAATCTAAGATTTTTGCAAGTATTGGAGTTCTATTAATTTTAGTAATTGCAAGTTCATTTTTTATTGTAAAATCGGTCTATAAACCGACAAAACTGGCGGAAAATTTTATTCTAGCTGTCAACAATCATGATGCAAAAAAAGTGGCTCATTTACTAAACTCGAAGCAATCGGATATAAAAATAGATGAAAAAGTGGCCAAACAATTAATTGACTATTATCAAATGAACCCATCGGAATTTTCTGAACTGAAAAATAGCTTGCATGAAGAAGCTGTTATTTATGAAAAAGGGGCATTTCCTGAGCGTACTGATGCAGATATTTCGATTAATAAATTAGGAAAAAAATGGTTATTTTTTGACTATTATGCACTCATACCTAAAAATTTATATATTGTCGTAACGGCAAATCATGATAGCCATATTTACATAGATGGGAAAAAATATGAACCTATAAAAAAAGACGAAGAACGGACTTACGGGCCGTTTTTGCCAATCAATCATAAAGTGCAAGCAGTATACAAAGGAGAATACGCAGACGTAAAGCAAGTGGAAGAAGTTTCGCCAAGTGATGCAGAAGAAAATAAAGTGTACATAAATTTTGATTTAACTGGAGATTATGTATATTTATATTCAAATATTGAAGATGCCACTTTATTCGTCAATGGAAAGAGCACAGGTTTAAAAATTTCGGATGTAGAAGAGTTTGGACCAGTTGCAACAGACGGTTCGATGACGCTTCATGCCGAAATAAAAACTGCTGATGGTACGTTGAAAAGCAATAAAAAGACAATTAAAGAAGCCGGGGAAACGATTGATCTATTATTTGAACAAGAAATTCCAATGGAAGATTTCGAAGATGTTGGAGATTCATTAAAAGACTATCATGATGAACAATCGGAGATCGAAAATGTGATTATGAGCCATTATACTAGTATCTCAAGCGGTGATTACGAAACTGCATATGCAATGTTTTCCTCAAGCCGTCGCAGTAAAATTAGCTATGAAAAATGGTCTAAAGGGCTAAAAAACAATTTTAAAAATGAAGTTACGAATGTAAGTGTGGAAAGTATAGAAAATGATCAAGCGACAGTGAGTTTTCAATTAACTTCTTATGACAAACAGGACGACGGCTCCACATTAGTACAAGAATGGGGAGGGAAATGGTATTTAGTGAAGGAATCAGACGGCTGGAAATTAGCAACGCCTGAAATTAAAAAGCTAAATACTAGAACGGAATGAAATGGAAATCTTTGCTTCTCATTTTCGCCATATTTATTTTGAGTATTTTTGCCATTATATCAATCCCGAAATTGCCGCTCTTTCAGGAAAATCAAAAAACAAAGATTCAAGAGCAGCGTGAAGAACCGGAAGTAAAAGAAGCGGGTAATGTTGCAGCTTTGCAAGAAGAAAAAAACGATAAGAAAGAAGAAACGGTCGAAGAAAAAGCAGCTAGAATAGTGGATGATATGTCTTTGGGCGAGAAGGTCGGCCAGCTTTTGATGGTTGGCTTTAAAAGCACGGAAAAAGACGAGGCAATAACCGATTTAATTGTAAACAAACATATCGGTTCTGTCATTTTGTTTGACCGCAACATGGAGACTCCGGAACAAGTTGCGCAATTAAATAATTCTTTGCAAAGGCTCGCGCTGAAAAAGCGGTTTGGAGTGCCGCTTATGATCGGAGTGGACCAAGAAGGGGGAGACATTTTGCGGATGAGAGAAAAAGTGTCTCCCATCCCATCCCAACAGAAGCTAGGGCAAGCTGCAAATGAAAAAGCGGTGTACGATATTGCTCTTCTGAACGGAAGGGAATTGGCTGCCATGGGATTTCATCTAAATTTTGCACCCGTTTTGGATTTGTCAGAGACTGACAGCCGATCTTTTGGTACAAATCCGGAAGCAGTCTATACGTATGGTGCAAAAGTGGTTCAAGGATTGCATGAAGCGAAGATTACAGCAACGCTCAAGCATTTTCCCGGCAACGGAAGAAGCAGTGTTGATCCGCATATTGACACTTCTTCTGTAAAAGCGGACAAATTGGATTTAGAGAATTCCGATATTTATCCATTTAAAAAGCTCATTGAAAATACAGATCACAATCAATTTTTCATTATGATGACTCACATTAAATATCCAAGTTATGATCCTAGCAAACCAGCAAGTTTATCTTCTGTTATGATTCAAAAGCTGCTTCGGGAAAAGCTGGGGTATAAAGGAATTGTTGTCACGGATGATCTTGAAATGGGCGCAGTAAATAAATATTATTCATATGAAGATATGGCAATCGAAGCGATTAATGCCGGAGCGGATTTGTTGCTCGTTTGCCATGAATATGAGCATCAAGTGGAGGTTTATAATGGCTTAGTGAAAGCAGTGAAAGACGGAAAAATTCAAGAAAAGCGCATCAACGAAGCGGTGACAAGAGTGCTAACGCATAAATTATCCACTATTCAAGATCCGATCGTTGATCCGCAATATGCGAAAGAAACAGTTGGAAGCAAGGAGCATAAAACACTGATCGAAAATTGGATGAATACAAAGGAACAGTGATTCAATTAAATTCGTAGAAGACCTTCATTCAATGTTTGGGCAAGCCGATTGTAGGCGGCTGCCCATGTTATACCAATCAATAGAGGAGGAACAATAGAGGAAAATGATTTGTCATCAATGTGGAAATGAACAAGAAAAAGGAAATTTTTGTGGGAAATGCGGGGCAAAATTGAATAATGATCCAAATCTACAAGAAACAGCGGGAGGCGGCGGGGATCAGGTTTCAATTAACAGAAATTCTCAACCGTCTTATGGCCAAGCAGCTTCCACGCAAATGAATGAACATGTAGAAAAGGTTAAAAAGCAGTCGAAAGTGTATGGAAGCTATTTCGTTCATTTTTTGAAACATCCGTCATCCATTTTTGGCAAAGAAAAAAATGAATGGGTGAATGGCTTTATCAGCATTATTTTATTTGTGTTCATTGTCACACTAACGGTTAGCGTTTTTGTCCGCAATCTATTTAAATCGGCAATTCATGGTACTCAAGGACTGATAAATGAGTTTTATGATGGACCTTCGTATGTTTCGGTATTTTTTAATGTTTTTATATTTGTTTTTCTTATTGCTGCGCTCGTGTTATTGTGTATGTTCATTGTTAATAAATTGTTTGGATCAAGTGCATCTTTTAAAGAGGTAACAGCTATATATGGAGCACATCTTACCACCGCGATCATTGTTTCGCTTATCGCGTTATTGCTAGTTTTGTTAAAATCCCATGTTTATGGAAACATTGTGCTGAGCATTTCGCTTTTGCTTGCGATCGTTTTAATTCCATATTATTTGATAAGTGTACTGCTAACGAAATATTCAAAAGGAATAGATCCTTTATACTCATTTTTTATCTATGTTGCTATATTTTCCATCGTGTTTGCGATTTTTATCGGTATATTGGCTGATTCGACAATGGGAAGAATTGTTGATCAATGGAGATATTTTTGGTGATGGAGTGACATTGAACATTTTGAACGAATCTAAATATTAGCTGCTTTAATTATCATACAATATAGACTTACACAATGAGTACCGTTAAGCCTTAAAAGCATCAGGTCACCTTCTGCGCTGGTATGCCCGCCGCATACCAGCGTTTCATATGTTAATAGCCTAGATTTTCATTCTATTGTATGATATGACGTTTTAAGTTGAGGTCATTATGAGAGAATTGGAAGAAGTATGGAACAATTGGCTGATATTCTAGGCAAACTATAAGCTGAAACTGGACATATTTTAATCGTTTGCCTAAAATGAAGCTAAAGGAAATACCAAAACAATCCAAAAAATTGTTTTCAAAGGAAGGTGATGCTCAACATGGATGCAAAGGCGAAAAAAACGGCTTTACGTGGAATTACATATGGCTTGTACATTGTCGGAACGAAAGATGAAAACGGAGCCAATGGATTTGCTGGAAATTGGTTGACGCAAACCTCTTTTGAACCGCCTTTAGTTGCAGTTGCTGCAAAAGCGGGTACACGTTCACAACAACAAATTGCCAAAAGCGGAGTGTTTAGCGTCAATATTTTGGAGACGGGTCAGAAGGACATGGTTACTGCCTTTTTCCGATCCATTGAACCGGAAGGAAACAAGCTGGCTGGATACGAATTTTATACGGAAGAAACAGGATGTCCGATTTTTAAAGATGCGTTGAGCTTTTTTGAGTGTAAAGTGGTGGAAAAAATAGAAAAAGGTGACCACTATATTTACGTCGGTGAAGTGATCAATGCCGGCGTGCATCGGGAAGGCGATCCACTAACATTAAAAGAAACAGGTTTCTATTATGGAGGCTAAACTTTTTATAAGAATAATGTTCCGGTTAAAAAGACCTACAAATTTTATTATTTGAGACAAAAAATAAGAATATAGTTTTGTTCGGCTAAAGGTTGAAGCAAGATTTTAAAGAATAAGCGATGATGACTTACGATTATTTGAAGCGGGCGTTCATTTCCGCCTGCTTCAAGCGTTTTTTCCAAGTGAATGTACGTAGTATAAGTATATGAATTCATTGAAATTTTCGTAAAAAAATAGTATAATACGATTTATTGTACGAATCATGCAAATTATTTTAATAAATTAATTTTAAAAAATTTCATCATGGTGGGATAAATAATTATGGATAAGGATAACAAGCTATCATTTTCATCACTTACTGTTATTGGTGTTATGTTGTTTGCCCTATTTTTTGGGGCGGGGAATTTAATATTTCCAGCTCAGCTTGGACAAAATGCCGGGGAGAATCTTTGGTTTGCTGTGACTGGATTTATTATTACTGGAGTCGGATTGCCGTTCCTCGGGATTATTGCGATGAGTTTTTCTGGAAGCAGTGATTTACAAGAGCTTTCTAGTAGAGTTCATCCGACTTATGCCGTCTTTCTCACATCATTGCTCTATTTAACAATTGGTCCTTTTTTTGCAGCACCACGGACTGGAACTGTTGCGTATGAAGTAGGTATTGCGCCGTTTGTTGCAGAGGAATTTCATCAGGTTGGATTGCTTATTTATACACTGCTATTTTTTGCTGTGACTTTTTGGTTTTCTTTATATCCGGCTAAAATTGTTGATAATGTTGGAAAACTTCTAGCGCCTGGAATTGTGATTCTTCTTGCCATACTTTTATTTATGGTAGTTGTGAATCCTATTGGGGATATTGGTTCAGCGCAAGGAGTGTATAAAACTCATGCGTTCGCTCAAGGCTTTATAGATGGCTATAATACAATGGACGCCCTTGCATCACTTGTATTTGGCATTATTGTGATCAATGCCATTCGCAAATTAGGTGTAACATCAAAAAAAGATATTATGAAAGCTACAGCAAAATCAGGAACTGTTGCCATTTCACTGCTTGCACTGATTTATATAGGAATTGCTTATTTAGGAGCAACAAGTACAGAAGCTTTCGGAATTTTTGAAACAGGCGGACCAGTTCTCAGCAAAGCGGCTTCACACTATTTTGGCACATTCGGCTTAATTATGCTGGCTATTATTATCATTCTTGCATGTTTAACGACTGCCATTGGTTTAATAACGGCGAATGCTGAATATTTTCATAAGTTGGTTCCGAAAATCGGCTATAAAACGTGGGTTGTCTTCTTTAGCTTACTTACTTTTGTAATAGCAAACTTTGGATTAACGAACATTATTTCATTTTCTATCCCTGTCTTAATGTTCATCTATCCGCTTGCGATTGTTTTGATGTTATTAACGTTCTTGTCGCCGTTTTTCAATCATGCTCGTATTGTATATGCTTCAACGACTGGAGTTACATTTTTAATTAGTATTTTTGATGGTTTGAAATCATTATGTAATTCACTTGGAATTGATTATTTCGGATGGATGGTACCGATTGTTTCGTTCTATGAACAAGTATTGCCATTTTATAATCAAGGACTCGGCTGGTTTATTCCAGCGATCATTGTCATTATTATTACAGGTATTGTCGGAAGGGTTCAGGCCAAATCAACTGTTAGAGCGTAAAATGTTCTATTATAATAATAGAAAGAATAGTTTGAATTTTTGCAAGCTATAAAAAAGGAACTTTCTTAAGGAAGGTTCCTTTTTTTGATCAAACTTGACCATTGACAATTTTTTATAAAGTAAAGGAAGATTCTTTTTATTATTTAGTGATTATGGTATTTTTCTTGTAGAGGTTAAAGTCTATCCACCCTTCGCAAGTTCGGATTTAAAAATAAAGGATATTTTAGCAGCTGCTAGAAGTATCCCCTTTACAATATAATGGAATGATATCAGAAGCTTTGAAGATGTATGCCGTTCATTAGACTTTATTAATTGAGAGAAAAACTTTAAGGAAGGGAAATAGGAATATATATTGTAAGGGTAACATCGGCCGCCAGATGGTTCTATGTTTGGCAGCTGAATGCAATTTGTGATTAGTTGATGAACAGAAAAGAAGGATTTCATTACACTTTATAAAAGGAAGTGTGACGTTGTGAAAGCCAAACAATTATTGGTATTACTATTTATTACAATAATCATTTCTGCTTGCAGTTCAAATAAAGAACAATCAACCATGGAGCACGCGCCGAATGGCGACTTGTGGGAAACAACTGCTTCAAGGGATGAACTGCCGACCTTTTTAAATGAATATAGCGAAAACATTCAAATCATCTATCAAGCAGCCGGAAAATCAATGGAGCTGCTGCAATGGATTCCTTGTTATTGTGGCTGCGGCGATCATGCCGGACATCGGAGCAGTCTAAATTGTTTTGTTAAGCAAGTAAATCAAAATGGTTCTGTTGTATGGGATGACCATGGAACACGCTGCAACGTCTGCTTAGAAATTGCAGCAGAAGCAATCAAAATGAAGCAAGATGGAAAAACGGTAAAAGAAATTCGCCAATATATAGATGAAAAATACAAAGAAGGCTATGCGAACCCGACAGACACACCAATGCCGTTATAAAGAAAAGGATGAGACCAATTATTGGTTTCATCTTTTCTATGTTTTATGCTTTGTCGAAACTGTTTTTGTCCTCAGGACTTGATCATGATGGAAAAAGGCTTGTGATTAGACATTTAATCTTGAATATCCGTCAATACTGTTTTTTGTTATTTTTACATAATAAAATTGTCGGAGAAAGCTCCTTCGGCTTTTTTTTGACCGATCCTCCACGCTTTCCAACAAAGAATTATTTATAATCATATTCCCTTTCGCTCCATGACCCATTTTCCATTCTGCCTTTCCCTCATGTCTAATTCTAAGGACTGATCTAATAAAACTAGCAAGAAAAGTCGAAATTTTTAAAAACATACTTGACAAATAGGAATAATGGAATTAATATCATACTTAAATCTTTTACTTTTATCCGGTTGCCCACTGGACCGCCAGAGGCTCATATCAGTTCCTAATATTAGGATCTGATATGAGCCTTTTTTATTAAAATTTAAGGAGGGAAAATCAATGGGTTTACAATTTGCTTATTGGGCGCCAAACGTTAGTGGAGGGCTTGTGATCTCTAATCTGCCACAGAAAACAGGCTGGTCATTTGAGGATAACAAACGTTATGCACAAATAGCTGAAGAAAATGGTTTTGATTACGTCCTGCTGCAAACAAGATTTTTCGCCAGCTACGGAGCTGAAAAACAATTAGAAGCCGCTGCGCTTGCTTCTGCACTTGCCGCTAGTACCAAAAAATTAAACATTATTACAGCTGTGCTGCCCGGTCTTTGGCATCCAGGTGTCATAGCAAAAATTATTTCAACGATTGATCATATCAGTAATGGTCGTGCTTCAATTAATATTGTCAGCGGATGGTTTAAAAATGAATTTATCGGTTATGGGGAACCGTGGTTAGACCATGATGAACGTTATCGACGGTCTGAAGAATTTATACAGGTTCTACGAGATTTGTGGACAAAGGAAACCACTACTTTTAAAGGAGATTTTTATCGTATAAATGAAGCGCCATTAAAGCCTAAACCTATTAATATCCCAAAAATTTTCCAAGGCGGAAACTCGAAAGCAGCAAGAGAAATGGCTGGACGAGTTTCAGATGTTTATTTCATGAATGGAAATTCGCTGGAAAATCTGAAAAAGCAAATTGATCATGTGAAATCATTGGCTGAATCGAACGGAAGAAACATCCAATTCGGTGTTAATGGCTTCGTGATTGTTCGTGATACAGAAGAAGAAGCAAAACAAGTTTTAAAAGATATTGTTTTACATGCAGATAAAGAAGCTGTGGAAGGCTTTGAAAGTCAAGTGAAATTCGCAGGGAAAGCCTCTCCTGAAGGTGAAGGAATGTGGGCGGAATCCACCTTCGAAGATCTTGTGCAATATAATGACGGTTTCAAAACAGGTTTGATTGGGACGGCAGAACAAGTGGCGGATCGCATCATTGAGCTGAAAAAAATAGGAGTCGATATTGTTTTGACAGGATTTTTACATTACGATGAAGACTTAAAAGCCTTTGGTGAAAAAGTCATTCCGCTCGTAAGAGAAAAAGAAGCAAAATTGGAGGGAATCCTAGCCAACTAATATAAAGAAGCATAAGACTCGAAATGAGTAAGCTTTCGGAACAACTAACAAATGAATATGAATGATGTTGGGCATTCAACATCAAGAAATGAGGAGTCTCTTTCTTTAAATAATACTTGACATATAGGAATAATATGTATTAATTTAGTTATAAACAAAATAGTTTGATGAATGCTGACTGGACAACTAGAGGCTCTCAATTCAAGATCATATTTCTTGAAATGAGAGTCTCTTTCCTTTTTTTACAAACATGGAAAGGTGGATTAGCGGTGGCAAATAGTTATGTGAACATATTGGATTATAAAGCGGAAAAACAAAAATCTTTGCGAGAAAATGAATATTTGAATTTGCCGGATTTACAATTTTTCCTTTGGTGCCAAAAGAATTATCGGATAAATAAAGGTGTTTTCAATACGATTGACAATTGGTTTTATACAAATGGAGTCGTTTCTATTATTCATCGTCGAATTTATATTTTAGCTTTTCTGGAATTTGTCAAAAGAGGAGATGCGGATTTTAAAAAACGCAAATATATCCGTTTTGGAAACGGAGGTCTTTCAAAGAAGCTTCATCAATTTATGAATGAAATAATGGAACAATAGAACGATTATGTCAGTAAACTATTAATCACGAACAATTATTTAGATAAAGAAGACAAAGGGGTAACTAATGATGAGTGTTGCAGAAGGAACAGGTCATTACCTTGACACAGCTTTGCAGTTAGCAAAGGAGTTTGCTAAAACTGCAATTGAAAGGGATGAACGAGGAGGAACAGCAAAAGCAGAACGTGATCTGCTTAGAAAAAGCGGATTACTTTCACTTATCATCCCGAAGTCTTTAGGCGGACTGGGGAAGGATTGGAAAGCTGTGCTGCAAATTACACGTGAGCTGGCAAAAGTAGACGGGTCATTGGCTCACTTATTCGGCTATCATTTCTTATGCTTGACATCCGTACATCTATTCGGTTCCCCTCAGCAGAAAGAGAAGTATTATAAGGAAACGGCTGAAAATAATTTGTTTTGGGGAAATACCTATAATCCTCTTGATGAAAGCTTGCTCGTAAAGCGAGAAGGGGATCAGTTAAAGCTAATTGGGAAAAAAAGCTTTTGCTCGGGTGCTAAAGATTCAGACCGGCTGCTTATATCAGCTAAAAGTCCAAATCAAGATCGCCCTGTTATTGCTGTTATTCCTACTAATCGGACAGGAATAATCATTAATGATGATTGGGATAGCTTCGGCCAACGTCAAACGGACAGCGGCACTGTTGTTTTTCAAGATGTACTGCTGAAGGAAGAAGAGATATTAAATTTCTATGAACAAGAACCTGAAAGCTTTTTCCCTACTATAAGGACGCATACTGCTCAAACCATTTTAGTTCATGTTCTTCTTGGAATTGCGGAGGGAGCATTTGAAGAAGCGAAAAACTATACGAAAAATATCACTCGTCCTTGGCTGACCTCTAAAGTAGATCAGGCGACGAGCGATCCATATACGATTCGCCAGTATGGAGATTTATATGTGCAGCTAAAAGCTGCAGCTGCATTGGCCCAAGACGCTTCAAATGCTCTGCAAGAAGCATGGGATAAAGAAAGGGCATTAACAGAACAGGAACGTGGAGAGTGTGGAATTATCATTGCGACAGCAAAGGTTGCAACAGCAAAAGCAGCTTTAGAGGTTACCAGCCGTATGTTTGAAGTAATGGGGGCAAGGGCAACTTTAGGAAAATATCGGTTTGACCGCTTTTGGCGAAATGTAAGGACTCACACGTTGCATGATCCCATTGAATATAAAATCCGTGATATCGGAGAATGGGCCCTTAACGGTAAATTACCTGAGATTACACCGTATTCTTAATGTAAAAACGATCGAATTTAATTGAAGAAAGGTGATGACATTATGTCAAATATCGTGATTATTTCTGGAAGTCCATCTAAACCATCAAGAAGCTTAGCTATCTCTGCTTATTTAGAAAAAAGGATCAAAGCTGAAGGGCTGAATGCGTCTACCATTTCAGTTCGTGACCTGCCGGCAGAAGATCTTTTATTTGCCAACTTCAACAGCCCAAAAATTCAAGAGGTTTTAGCACAGATTGAACAAGCACAGGCAGTTATTATTGTAAGTCCTGTATATAAAGCAAGCTATCCTGGGGTGTTAAAAGCCCTGTTAGATTTCATTCCTGAAAAAGGATTCGTTGATAAAGTTGTTCTCCCAGTGGTTACCGGCGGAACAGCAGCTCATCTTTTAACATTGGAATATGCTATTAAGCCGATTGCTTCTGTGTTAGGCAGCCAGGAGATTTTAAAAGGAGTGTATTTCGTAGATTCTCAAATTGGCTATCACGAAGATCAGGTTACTTTTATTGATGCGGAAATAGAATCGAGATTACAAACATCATTGAATGATCTATTAAGCCGGTTAAAAGTTGAACAATTAAAATAGTGATTTATATATTGTTTGCACCGAACAGAAAGGATGTTTAATCCTGCTCACGGAGATGAAAAATAGTGGTGCCAGAACTGTTACCAATAAATTGCTTAAGCTGCCGTTGATTCCAACCAAAAAATTCTTGCCTTTGTATAGGGAAATATATTACTTTAGCAAAAATTTCATATGATCAAATGTATCATGTTGACTGGACGACCAGAGACATATCATCGCAAGTTTCGTACTTGCAAAGATAGTCTCTGTTTTTTTTTCGTTATAAACCTTTAAATAAAACGAAGAAAAAGATGTAACAACAAGTATTTGAGAAAGAGACACGTACCTTTCAAAATTTGTGAAGAATGATCCTACTCCATTTCAGTTTCGATATATAGAATCACAGACATTATCGGTCCATGGAATGATAACTAAACGACAATGTCAAATTTACGGTTAGTCGGGAGGAAATCATATGAAGAAAAAGCGAATTTATTTAAACGCTTTTGATATGAATTGTGTGGCGCATCAATCTCCGGGATTATGGGTGCATCCTGAAGATCAGTCATACCGATATAAAGATATTGAATATTGGGTTGAGCTGGCGCAATTACTGGAAAAAGGGCGGTTCGATGGATTATTTATTGCAGATGTAATCGGCATTTATGATGTGTATGGAAATGATAAAACAACAGCAGTACGTGAAGCAACCCAAGTTCCAGTCAATGACCCTATTTTACTTGTTTCTGCAATGGCGCATGCAACGGAGCATTTAGGCTTTGGGATCACATGCTCTACAACATTTGAGCATCCATATACATTTGCACGCAGAATGTCGACTTTAGACCATTTAACAAAGGGCCGAGTAGGCTGGAATATTGTTACTTCCTATTTGGAAAGCGGAACGAAAAACATCGATATTGGCGATCGGTTCCTCCATTCAGAACGATATAATATTGCGGAAGAATATTTGGAAGTTTGCTATAAATTATGGGAAGGCAGCTGGGAAGACGATGCTGTTATAAAAGATAGAGATAGAAAAATTTTCACAGACCCAGCGAAGGTTCATGAAATAAATCATCACGGCAAATATTTTAATGTGCCAGGCATTCATTTGTGTGAGCCGTCGCCGCAAAGAACACCTGTTTTATATCAAGCAGGCGCTTCAGCGAGAGGGCGTCAATTTGCAGCAAAACATGCTGAGTGCACATTTGTTTCGATGCCAGGAAAAGAGCCTATCGCTTCATATGTTAAAAATTTAAGAGCCCAGGCTGCTGAATTTGGCAGGGATCTGCAAAGCATAAAAGTATTCGCTTTGTTCACACCGATTGTTGGGCGGACGGAGGAGGAAGCGTGGGCGAAATATGAAGAATTATCGCAATATATCAGCTATGAAGGGGCCCTTTCTTTATTAGGCGGCTGGTCAGGTGTTGATTTTTCAAAATATGATCCTGATCAAGAAATTGAATACATTGATACTAACGCCATCAAATCAGTGCTCGAATCATTAACGAAAGCAAGTCCAAATAAAAAATGGACTGTCCGCGAGCTGGCGAATTTTGCTGGAATAGGCGGAATGGGTCCTGTAGTAGTCGGAACACCAAAGCAAATAGCTGATACGTTTGAGGAATGGATTGAAGATACGGATATCGATGGATTTAATCTCGCCTATGCAATAACGCCGGGAACTTTTAAAGATTTTGTTGATCTTGTCATTCCGGAGCTTCAACAACGTGGAGTCGTGAAAAAAGAATATGAAGAAGGAACTTTGCGGGAAAAATTGTTTGGCAAAGGCCAGTCCCGTTTACCGGAAGACCATATTGGAGCTAAATATAGAAATTTAAGCTATCAACTGCAGGATTAACCTTACTTTTTTGTATCAAAAGAAGCTTTGAACTTCGTATGATCAGCCTTGAAAAAAAGAAATTGTAGGTTAGTAGTTAGTCAGTATTACTTTTGCATCATCTTTATTTGACTTATTGCCAATTTTGCTGCGGATTCATAAGTCCTTTAAGTCGTTTATGAAATGAATTCTTTTTTTGGTTAAACAAATTTTTAGGATAAATGGAGATATAGGGAATATGACAAAGCCATTATCATTTTCTGCTTTTGTTATGAATACACCTTCTCACATTCTTCACGGGATGTGGCGTGATCAAGAAGGTCATCAGCTTAACTTTAATGACGTAAATCTTTGGGTTTCTTTAGCGAAACGGCTGGATGAGGGAGGTTTTGACGTCATCTTTTTCGCCGACGTCGTCGGGCTGTACAATGACTTTCGAGGAGGATGGGATTTCCATATTGAAAATGGCTTGCAAGTACCTAGTAATGACCCAATGGTACTGCTTTCAGCACTTGCAGTAAATACAAAACATTTGGGCTTAGCTTTTACGGCGGCTCCGGTTCAAGAACCTCCCTTTAACTTTGCACGCCGTGTATCAACATTAGATCACATCACCAAAGGACGAATTGCCTGGAACATGGTTACCAGCTACTCAGCAAATGCCTTTCGCAACTTTGGCTATGACGGCTTAGTTCCGCATGATGAACGATATGAGTGGCTGGATGAATATGTTGATGTTTTATATAAGCTTTGGGAAGGTTCATGGGATGAAGAAGCGCTTTTGCAGGACCGTGAAAGCGGAATTCATGCGGATCCGGCGAAAGTCCATAAAATTCATCATGTCGGCAAGCGCTACAAGGTGGAAGGACCGCACTTAGTGGCTCCATCACCGCAGCGCACACCGTTGCTTTTTCAAGCTGGTTCGTCCCCTACTGGCAGAGATTTTTCGGCTCGCAATGCTGAAGCGATCTTCATTGGAGCACCTGATCCTGAAAATGCCCGCAAGCTGATCGATGAAACACGAAGGTTGGCGGTTGAAAATGGCAGAAAGAGTGAGGATATCCACTTTTATCAGGGATTGTACTTTGTGATCGGAAAGACGGAGGAAGAAGCTCGGCAAAAAGAATATGAACTTGAAAATAAGATTGATTTCGATATGATGATCGCTCATTCCGCTGGGGGGATGGGAATTGATTTAGGGAATGCTACTTTAGATACTCCATTGGAAGATATCAAAACTGAAGGGATCAGAAGCACATATGAATGGCTAAAGCAAAGCACGCCGGGAAGGACTCCTACAGTTAGAGATCTTGCTAGGCTCAGGAGCAAAACAAACCGTATTGTCGGCACTCCTGAAATGATTGCAGACCAGCTTGAGCTTTGGAGGGATGCAGGTGTTGACGGCATCAATGTCATCAATGCGACGATTCCCGGTTCCTATGAAGAATTTATTGATCAAGTCATGCCTGTGCTTCGAAAGCGCGGTTTAGCGCGCAATGGATATGGAAAGCCAGGAACATTGCGGCGCAAATTGTTTGGGACAGATCGTCTCAATGAGCGTCATCCTGCTGCAAAATACCGAGGTGCATTTGCAGCGAAAAGCCCTGTAAATTGATCTGAGGTGCTTGTAATTGCTGTTTGGCTCTTTTTTTTACAAATAAATATTACTAAAAAGATGTGAATAGTGAAATTTAAAATACGATTAAAGGAGTGCATAAAAGATGTCAATTCAAAATCAATTAAATGAAGCAAGCTCTTTGACTTTTAACGGTCCGGTAAAAGTTGATTCGCCTGAATTAGATCAATTGATTGATGTAATTGCTAAAGACGCTGAGGAACGAAGAAATGCCGGCAGTGAAGAACTGCCTTATCACGCCTTCGATTTAATTCGGCAATCTCGATTGGGTGCTTTACGTCTGCCTGTTGAACTAGGCGGTGGAGGAGCTAGTATTCGTGATCTTTTCTATGTCCTAATCCGTTTAGCTGAAGCCGATCCGGATGTGGCGCACAGCCTTCGTGCCCATTATTGGCAAGTAGAAGAAATACTTCGAAATCCGGATAAAGAACGACGTGAGCAATTGTTGGGAATCGTGGCAAAAGGAGATATTATTGGGAATGCCTTTACGGAAATTTCATCAAAAAATGTTGGTCATTTGATTTTTGAAACAACTTTGACTCAAGATGGCGAAGGGTACCGATTAAACGGTACGAAATATTTTAGCACCGGTACCATATATTCCGACTGGGTAATCGTTATGGCATCAACCCCTGAAGGAAAACCTGTTTCCGCGTTTATTCCGACAAATCGTGATGGCGTCATCATTGAAGATGACTGGGATGGTATCGGACAAAAATTAACAGGAAGCGGTACAACACGCTTAAACAATGTATATGTCAATCGAGAAGAAGTAACATTTATTGATGAGACGAAGACGCCTTTCAATTCATTTTTACAGCTCTATCTGCAAGGAGTGATAGCGGGTATTTTGCGGAATGTGGTGACAGACGCTAAAGCTTTAGTTCATGGAAGATCCAGAACCTTTACTTTTGCATCGGCAGATACGCCAGCGGCTGATCCGCTGCTTCAGCAAATTATTGGGCAGCTTTCAAGCAGCGCGTTTGCCGCAGAAGCACTTGTGCTGGCTGCCGCAGATGCATTAGACATAGCAGTGAATGAGGCGGTTAATGGAGAAATAGACTTTGATTTAAGTCATGAGGCTTCCCTGCGAGCTGCTCAGGCGAAAGTTATTATCGATCACCTTGCATTACAAGCAGCTACACTTCTCTTTGAGGTTGGCGGCGCTTCAGCTACGAGACAATCCAAGCATTTTGACCGCCACTGGCGCAATATTCGCACACTTGCTTCCCATAATCCGATAGCCTACAAAGCAAGAGCTATTGGCGATTATGTTGTGAATGGTACGAAGCTTCCGATAAGAGAGGTTTACTTCTAAGGATTTTATTGGAGGATGCACAATGGATTTTAACGCAAGCAATCAGACGATTCGAAATGAACGAGATGCAAGGCTCGTAGAATATGCGGAGCGCATTGCAGAGAAAATTCGACAGACAGCTGATAAATATGATGAAACAGGAGAATTTCCGTTTGAGCATATCGAAATCCTGAAAAAAGAGGGTTATCATAAGCTAACAATCCCTAAAGAATATGGCGGTGAAGAACTTTCATTATATGAAATTTTGCTTGTACAAGAACGATTAGCGAAAGCCTGTGGTTCTACGGCACTGGCGATAGGATGGCACTTAATGGCATTCTTTAGCCTTAGGGATTTCCGGCCTTGGAAAGAAGAAATTTTTGCGAAAATATGCAGAGCGGCCGTTGAGGAAGGTTCATTATTAAATGTTTTTGTCACGGAGCGGACATCAGGCAATATTGTAAGAGGCGGAACCCCATCAACAATTGCGAGAAAAACGAAAGACGGATATATCATTTCAGGAAGAAAGGCATTTGCAACATTGGCGCCAATTGTGTCGCATTTTACGATTTTGGCATATGTCGAAGAAGAAGATAAAACGGCCGAATTTTTAATTAAAAAAAATGATTCGGTACAATTGATAGATACATGGAATGTTTTGGGGATGAGAGCAACAGGCAGCCATGATATCGAACTGCATGATGTGTTTGTGCCGGAAGAGGCGTTATTGTCTTACATTGACAAGGGGAAGAACAACCGCTTTAAGGGCAACAGCAGTGCCTACACGCTGCAGTTGCCAGCCATTTATTTAGGGATTGCGATTGCTGCCAGAGATTTTATTTTAAAGTATGCGGCTGAGAAATTTTCACCAAGTCTAGGAGATGTTATTCTAGAGGCGCCGCATGTTCAGGATAAAATTGGAGAAATCGAAATTTTAATCGCTGTATCAAGATACCTGTTATACGGTTTAGCTGAAAAATGGGACCGAAATTTACATGTTCGAGATAAGTTAAGCAATGAAGTCTCTATTACAAAATATACAGTATGTAATAATGCGATCAAAATAGTAGAGCTGGCTATGAGAATCGCAGGCGGTCATTCGTTATCGAAAGATTTGCCATTAGAAAGATATTTTAGGGATGTTCAGTGTGGTTTATATAATCCTCCTTTAAATGACATGGTCGTGAGTCAAGTTTCGAAATCCGTGATTGAAGAATATCGAAATAGCTTGAAAGAAGTGCAATTTAAATAGGAGGATGCTGGAGACTGTGGAAGCATTTTCTGCTGCTGAGCAGAAAAGTTCATAATATTTGCTGACTGGAACACCAGAGGCCTTAATTTCATGAAAAATGAAATTAAGGCCTTTCTTTTTCACAATATGACAAGGTAAAAAATTTTTTGCATTGCACAAATGTGTCAAAGTATTATGGTTCATCGCCATTTTTCCAAGTTAAACAAATTAAATTAAACATAATGAGTTAAGATGGGAGAAGCGCCATCGGCCCAAACACTCGAGTAGTTCCCGCATTAAACGTTTTGAACAAAGGGGATATTGTATATAGATCTGGATAAATTTTCGGTTGGTGGAGGAATTTGATGATTAGGCTAGAGAGAGTTAGTAAAATATACGAGTCTGGTGGGAAAAAAGTAGAAGCTGTAAAAGATGTTTCGCTTCACATTAAAAAAGGCGACATTTTTGGAATTATTGGCTTTAGCGGAGCCGGAAAAAGTACACTTCTTAGGTTAGTGAATTTACTCGAACGTCCGACAAAAGGAAATATTATAGTCGATAATTATGATTTGAATTCCATATCTTCGAAAGATCTGCGGCAATTAAGAAGAAAAATTGGAATGATTTTTCAAACATTTAATCTATTTAATTCTCGCACGGTATATGGCAATATTGCTTACCCTTTAAAATTGGAGAAAAAATCGAAGGAGGAAATCCATCAACGAGTTACAGAGCTATTACAATTTGTTGGTCTTGAAGACAAAGCTGACAAATTTCCAGAACAGTTGTCTGGAGGTCAAAAACAAAGAGTAGGGATTGCACGAGCGCTTGCAACTTCACCAGACATTCTGTTATGTGATGAGGCTACCTCGGCTTTAGATCCAGAAACCACTAATGAAATATTAAATCTATTGAAAAAAGTGAATGAAGAATTCAATATTACGATTTTATTAATAACACATGAAATGAACGTGATTCGAAAAATTTGCAATCGCGTAGCGGTTATGGAAAACGGGAGAATCATTGAAGAGGGCGAGGTTTTTAATATATTTTCAAATCCTCAAGAAAAAACGACGAAAAATTTTATCAGTTCGGTTGTAAATGAAAAATTATCTTCGAGCTTGCTTGAAAAGTTAAGGAAGGATCATGAAAGAAAGCTTTATCGAATTGTATTTTCAGGAGACACTGCGAGTCAACCTATATTATCGACATTAACAGCTAAACATAATATTCACTTTAATATCATTTACGGAAGCATCAATGAACTTCAAAATCAATTGTTTGGCAATTTAATCGTGGAATTCATTGGAGCTGATTCTCAAATTGAAGAAGTATTAAAAGAGTTGACAGAGATAGTTGAAGTAAGGGAGGTCACAAACGGTGAAAGTTGATTGGACGACGTTTTGGCCTAGAATACTTCAAGCAACAGGTGAAACGATTACAATGGTCATTTTCACATTGATTTTTGCTAGTATTTTAGGAATTATCATGGGACTACTGCTATTTGTCACCCGTAAAGGCAATATTTTAGAAAATAGATTCATCTTTTCATTTTTGAATTTATTAATCAATATTATTCGACCTATACCGTTCATCATATTTTTAGTTGCCATCAGTCCGCTTACGCGATTCGCTGTGGGAACTACAATTGGAACGACAGCGGCTATTTTTCCGATGACCATTGCTGCAGCTTTTGCCATTGCCAGGGTGGTAGAAAATAATTTAGTCTCAATTGATCCAGGTATTATCGAGGCTGCAAAGGCGATGGGGGCATCACCCATTCAAATAATATTTGGGGTACTAATCCCCGAAGCATTAGGGCCTTTAATTTTAGGAATTACATTTATCACCGTAGGACTTATTGATTTTTCCGCCATGGCTGGAACGGTCGGCGGAGGGGGCCTTGGGGATCTTGCGATGACATATGGTTATCAGCGGTTTGATACATCCGTCATGATTGTTACGGTTGTCATATTAATTATTCTTGTTCAAATTGCCCAATTTATTGGCAACATGCTTTCACGTTTCTTTTTACGCAGATAGATCAATCATATATTAGGGGGATTATTATTTTATGAAAATCAAACTATTCCATTTACTAGTAACAATTTTGGTGATTGGCCTCTTGGCAGGCTGCAACAGCAATTCAGCATCTGGGGATAAAAAAGAAAAAGTCGTTACTGTTAAGGTGGGGATTACCGGATCAGATGGACAGTATTGGGACATCATTAAGAAAAAAGCGTTAGAAAAAAATATTAAGGTAGAATATGTCGAATTTTCCGATTATGTGCTGCCAAATACTGCACTTGTCAATGGCGAGGTAGATGTGAACGCCTTCCAGCATCTTGCATTTTTAAGTCAATTTATCGCGGAAAATAATGTGAATATTGTGCCGATTGGCTCAACTGTTGTTGCTCCTTTAGGATTGTATTCGGAAAAATATAAAGATGTATCCGAGATCCCAAATGGTTCAAAAATTGCGGTTCCAAATGATCCGGCTAATTTAGGCAGAGGGCTAAAGGTTCTGCAGCAAGCTGGATTAATTGAGTTAAGGGAAGATGTCGGTCTTTATCCAACAGTAAAAGATATCGTTAAAAATCCAAAAAATATTGAAATAGTAGAAGTCGTTGCCCAACAGACTCCTAGAGTGCTGCCTGATGTAGCCGCATCTATTATCAATGGCGGAATAGCTGATCAAGCCGGTTACACTTTAGCAGATGCCATTTTTCATGATGATCCAAACAGCAAAGATACACTGCCGTATGTTAACGTTTTTGCCACTTTAGAAAAGAATAAAGACAATGAGGCATATAAGACCATTGCGGAAATTTATCAGACAGAAGAAGTAGCTAAAGCAGTAGAAGAAGATACGAAGGGTGCAAGCATTGTCACAAAGGTGCCAGTACCAGAACTGCAAAAAGAATTAGATCGCTTAGTTGAAAATATAAAACAAGGAAAAGAATAACATAAGAAAGGAATTGTTTATTTGCGAGCAAGGCTGCATTTGAATTTGATGACAATCGACTGATAGAATCGGAATTTGTACTTTTGAAAAGATGCTGGAGTGAGAAATATGGCAAAGCAGATAATATTAAATCTTTTTGATATGGCAGGAGCTATGCATAATTCTCACGGATTATGGAAGCATCCTCAAAATAAACGTCATCTTTATTATAATGATCTACATTATTGGATTGAGTTAGGAAAATTGTTGGAAAAAGGGAAGTTTGACACCATTTTCTTTGCAGATGTAGCAGGAGTGTATGATGTCTATCAAAATAGTAAAGATGCTGCGATTCGAGACGGCGTTCAAGTTCCGTTAAATGATCCGGCCTTTATTGTACCAGCGGTGGCAGCTGTTACAGAGCATTTGTCATTTGTAGTAACGGTCAGCACAACGTATGAACATCCGTTTTCAAATGCACGTCGTTTCTCCACATTAGATCACTTTACAAACGGCAGAATTGGCTGGAATGTTGTCACCTCATATTTGCCAAATGCTGCGCAAAACTACGGCCATAAAGAAATTGTTAAACATGACGAGCGTTATGATATTGCCGATGAATTTATGGAGGTTTCCTATAAGCTTTGGGAAGGCAGCTGGGAGGAGCATGCGTTTGTTGGCGATGCAGAAAATGAAATTTTATTTGATCCCGAAAAGGTTCATGAAATAAACCATAAAGGGCGGTATTTCAGCGTAAAAGGCCCGCATTTAACATATCCTTCTGCACAGCGGACACCTGTTATTTTTCAGGCAGGTTCTTCTGAACGCGGCAGAGATTTCGCCGCCAAGCATGCAGAGTGTGTGTTTGTTGGCGGGTCGACGCCCGAAAAATTAAGATTTTATATTCAAGATATTAAAGAACGGGCTGAAAAATACGGACGGAATCCTGATAATATTAAAGCATTTACGTTTTTAAATGTCATTGTGGCAGAAACGACAGAAGAAGCTGAATTAAAATATGAGGAATACAATCGATTGTGGAGTGCTGAAGCGGCAAAAGCTCAATATAGCGGTTCAACAGGCTATGATTTATCTAAATATGAAGATAAAGACGCCTTTTTTGAATATAAGCATACGGAACATGGTCAGTCTCGAGCTGCTTCATTAACGAAAGATGCGCCAAGAAAATTAACTGTTCGAGAAGTGTTAAACAAGTTTGAAACGATCGGAAGGAGTAATGTATTAGTCGGCAATCCCGTTGAAATAGCTGACAGCATTCAATTCCAGATCGAACAAACTGGAATCGACGGGTATAATCTTGCACATCTTATAACGCCTCGAAGCATTGAAGAGTTCATTCATTTCGTTGTTCCGGAGCTGCAAAAACGTGGAATCTATAAAAAAGAATACGAGAAAGGAACACTGAGGGAGAAGCTGTTTGGTACAGGGAAAAAGCTGCTGCCAGATGATCATACAGGTGCAAAATATCGGAATTTTTAACAAATTTAAAGTTTGCTTCTCCTTCAGCTCATAATGTTGGAGGTAATAATGGAATTTCGTACAGTTGGAAGGACAGGCATTCATGTTTCAAATTTATGCTTTGGAACAATGTCATTCGGCGGCATTGCAGATGAAGAAACTTCCATTATGATGTATAAGCAATGTCGAGAAGCCGGGATAAACTTTTTTGATACAGCAAATGTTTATAATGATGGACGTGCAGAAGAAATTCTTGGAAAGTGTATTGCCGGTCATCGAGATGAGATTGTTTTAACCTCTAAAGCAGGCTTGCCTACAGGCAAAGATTTAAATAGCGGCGGTTTATCGAGAAGAAATCTTTTTTTATCAGTTGAACAAAGTTTAAAAAGATTGGGCACTGATCGGATTGAATTTTATTTTGTTCATCTGTTTGACGAGTATACAGATATTGAAGAAGTCGTTAGAGCTTTAGATGATTTACAAAAACAAGGGAAGATTTTATTCCCCGCTGTAAGTAACTGGGCTGCCTGGCAAATTGCAAAAGCTCTAGGAATATCTGAAAGAAAACAGCTAGCACGGTTTGAGTTAATTCAACCGATGTATAATCTCGTAAAACGGCAAGCGGAGGTAGAAATTTTTCCGTTAGCTCAATCAGAGCAATTAGGTGCCATAACTTACAGTCCGCTCGGCGGAGGTTTATTAACCGGAAAATATAACAGTACAAACAAGCCGGAGCAAGGAAGATTAGTAGAACAAAAGAATTATGAGAAAAGATATAGTCATCAGTATTATTTTACTGTTGCACATCAATTTACGGAGCTGGCGAAACAATTTGGATATCATCCTGCTTCTTTAGCAGTGTCATGGGTATTACATCATCCTGCTGTAACTGCTCCAATTATAGGAGCACGTAATCCGGAACAACTGGCCCTATCGATTGCTGGGGCAGAAATCCCTTTAACTGCCAGTGAAAGAGAACAGATATCCGCATTGTCAGATGCGCCTCCATTACCAACGGATCATAGTCCAGATGAGGATTTATTTAGCAAATATAGAAAGTAATCCAGAGGAAATGGTGCTAGTGTTTTAAAAATCTAGCATAAGAATCGATTTCACACTTTGACAAATTTGAAATCAGAGAATGGTTATGCTGTCTTTTCCTTTAAAGCCAATTTGTGAAAAGCTGTTGGAGCAATCTTTTCTTACGAAAGGGTGGACTTAAGTATTCTAATGATGAACATCAGAGCTTGGTAAATGGACATCCATTTCCTGAATCAAAACAATCGTGGTGTAAGCTGCGGTGTAAAACAAACGGATTGATGAAACAGTTGAACGTTTGAACTTTCACATTATTTTTTGCGGTAATACAGCGAAAAAGATGTGGTTGGTAAATTTAAAAAACAAAACAGGAGTGTTTGATGAATGTCAAGCCAAAAACCATTAAATCAAAGGATTAACTTCAAAAATAAAGATGAATCAAATTCTCTAACTTTTACCAGCCCAGTAAAAGTTGATTCACCAGAATTAGAATACTTAATTGCTGCAATTGCAGAAGATGCTGAAAAACGCAGAAGTACTGGGAGTAAAGATCATCCATATTATGCCTTTGATTTAATCCGAAAATCTCGATTGGGTGCATTGCGATTACCTGTTGAACTTGGCGGCAGCGGTGCAAGTATTCGTGATCTTTTTCAAATTTTAATACGTTTAGCGGAAGCTGATCCAGATGTCGCACACAGCCTTCGTTCACACTTTTCCCAAGTGGAGAAATTTTTGCTGCTTACGGATGAAAAACTCCGTGAAAAGTGGCTGCAAAGAGTAGCCAATGGAGAAATCATCGGCAATGCTTCTGCTGAAATTTCATCAAATAATGCTGGAAATTTGGTTTTTGAAACAACTTTATCACCGGATGGTGAAGGCTTCCTATTGAATGGCAAAAAATACTTTAGTACCGGCACACTGTATGCAGACTGGGTAGTTGTTACGGCATCAACTCATGAAGGAAGGCCTGCATCGGTAATAATTCCGACAAATCGTGAAGGTGTCATCATTGAAGATGACTGGGACGGCATCGGACAAAAATGGACAGGAAGCGGTACTACACGTCTTCACAATGTGTATGTCAATCAAGATGAAATTACATATATTGATGGCTCCAAAACGCCTTTCAACTCTTTTCTGCAGCTCTATTTGCATGGAGTGATAGCGGGCATCTTGCGGAATGTGGTGACAGACGCTAAAGCTTTAGTTCATGGAAGATCACGGACATTCAGTTTTGCTGCTGCGGATACACCTCGACAAGATCCGCAACTTCAGCATGTCATTGGACAGCTCTCAAGCAGCGCGTTTACCGCAGAAACTATTGTCCTAGCTGCCGCAGATGCAATTGATGCTGCTCTGAAAACAGCAGTTAATGGAGTGATCGATTATTCTCTGAGCCATGAAGCTTCCCTGCGAGCTGCACAGGCCAAGGTTATAATAGATCAACTTGCCTTACAGGCCTCGACGCTTCTTTTCGAGGTTGGAGGGGCATCCGCAACGAGACAATCAAAACATCTTGACCGTCACTGGCGTAATATTCGCACTCTTGCTTCACATAATCCAACAGTTTACAAAGCTAGAGCTATTGGCGACTACGTTGTGAACGGTACAGATCTTCCAATAAGAGAGGTTTACTTTTAAGGATGTTTTAAAAATTTTATATATAAAAAGGAGCGTTTAAAAATGAGTAACTATGAAACAATTAACAAAAAGTATTCAAGAGCATTTATTGAGGAAATTAGGGAGAAAGTTAAGCCAATTATTGAAGAAGTCATTAAACCAAGCGCTGAACGAATTGACAAGAGTGGGGAGTTCCCGCGTGAAAGTTTGTTAGCCCTTGCGAAAGAAGGATGGAATTCAGTAACATTTTCTGAAAAATGGGGAGGATTAGATTTAGGATATTTAGGATTTTCCATCGTGGCTGAAGAAATCGGGAAAGTTGATGCGTCAACAGCTTTAGTATATGCTATGCATGTTGGAGCAGCACAAGTAATTGTTTTATATGGAAACGATGATCAAAAGAAACGGTGGCTGCTCCCTATCAGAGATGGTGCGATCGGAACCTTTGCTGTTAGTGAAAAAGCTACAAGAGGTCATGTATGGTTTAGCTTAAGCCAGGCTGAGCGCGATGGCAGCGATTATATCATTAATGCTGAAAAATCCTTTACGACAAGCGGAGGCCAAGCAGATTTTTATATTTTGCAAACGAGAACCCCTGATTCTGACGACCCTAGTAACATTAGCTTCTTTATCGTTGACGGCCATAATGACGGTATAGTTGCAAAGCCATGGAATGCATTAGGTGTAAGAGGAAGCCACAGTGGTCCAATTACGTTTAACAATATAAAAGTAAGCGGCCGCGATCTAGTGGGATACGAAGGGTTAGGAAGAGAAATCATGGATGAAGGCGCAAACCCTATTTATATACTGGGTATTGCATCTGTTTGGCTCGGTGTTGCCCAAGGTGCACTAGAACTGGCTGTTAAACATGTTAAGAACGCAGTTAACAAAGGATTTAATAATAGTTTGGCTGACCATCAAGTCATTCGTGAAAAATTGGCAGAAGTGAAAATAAGAATTGCAGGTTTAAAAGCATGGCAGATAGATTTAGCAAGACATTATGATGAATTGCTGGCAGAAGGGCAACCTATAAGCTCATTGGCATCCGAAGTCATAGAATTTAAAGTGAAAGCATCCGAAACAGCAGATTTTGCTGCACGAATTGCGATGGATGTAGCGGGCGGTTATGGCTATATTGAAGGACCTTTTGAACGGCTTTACCGCGATGCCCGGGCAGGAATCCCAATGGCTCCATCTAATAATATCGCCCGCGACCAAGTGGCAAAAATTTTATTAGAATTGCCGTTGAATCTTTGGAATGAGAATGAAAGAAAATAAACCAAACCAGCAATGCATTTTTATTTGGAGTCTGAAATCTGTAAGAACTTTACTGCCTATTTAGGATAATGATGAATAGATGAGTCGGTAGGTCAATTGTCTGTAACGCTGTTAGAATAATTATGAATTAATGAATAAATGACCAATTGCTCAAAAAATCTGTTGTTTTTTACAATGTTTTAAAGACTTATTCTGCCAAACTTTAAAAACTCTAGATATAACCATTTCGATGAACTATATGAATAAGCCTCACACTTCTTTTTTATAGTAGGTGTGAGGTTTTATTTTGTGAAAAAAAGAGGACATTCGCAATTTTAAGTGGCTGATCATTTACAAGGAGAGTTTTGCTTGTCAGGGAAGCGTATAACAAACAACATTTCAACTTTAAAACAGAAGAAGCATTGGAAAACTGAAAGCGCGAGACTTAAAAGTGTTTTTTCAACGTTTATGGGAAAAGACAGATTTTCACGTTAGACTTCAATGAAACATAAAAAATCAAAAAGCATTTTTCACCGTGAGAAGTTGTGCGGCAGGCAAATTCCTTGTAATACCATTGAACAGTTTTTTACAATCCTTATAAGGAGAGTTTAAAAGGAGTTGAAAAAATGACGAATTCTCAGAAAAAAAGACTGGAAGAGATTGAATTCTCAGTTTTGGATTTGGCTCCTGTTTTATTAGGGAAAACGCCGGCTGACACATTCAAAAACAGTTTAGACCTTGCGCAAAATGTTGAACGATTTGGATATAAACGTTATTGGCTTGCAGAGCACCATAATATGGAGGGCATCGCAAGCTCAGCTACTTCTGTATTAATAGGCTATATTGCAGGAGGTACGAAAACGATTCGTGTAGGATCTGGAGGCGTCATGCTTCCGAACCATGCTCCTCTTGTGATTGCTGAACAATTCGGGACATTAGAGTCGTTGTATCCAGGTCGAATTGATTTAGGGATAGGACGTGCTCCTGGAACAGATCAGGTGACATCCATGGCATTGCGAAGAAATTTACATGGGTCAGTATCAGAATTTCCAAACGACGTCCAAGAACTCATCAATTATTTTGCTCCGAAAGAGAAGCGGAAAGGATATGTACGCGCAGTTCCTGGTGAGGGATTAAATGTTCCTGTTTGGCTGCTTGGATCAAGTACGTATAGCGCTCAGCTTGCAGCAAAGCTTGGACTTCCTTTTGGGTTTGCAAGCCATTTTGCACCGAATCACTTATATGAAGCACTGAAAATATATCGTGACCAGTTCCAGCCGTCAGAACATTTGAAGGAGCCGTATGCGTTGGCGTGTGTGAATGTCGTGGCAGCAGATACCGATGAAGAGGCGAAGTATCTTGCAACCAGCTTGTATCAAATGTTTTTGGGCGTGATCCGAGGAACTTCTAGATTGTTGCAGCCTCCTGTTGAAAGCATGGATGGAGAATGGAATGAATTTGAAAAAGAAGCGGTACGCCATCAGCTTTATTTTTCGTTTGTTGGATCTAAGCAAACAATAAAAGAGAAGCTTCAAAAATTTTTGGATGACACTCAGGTAGACGAAATAATGGTTGTTTCATATATATACGACCATTCGGCTCGCGTGCATTCGTACCGTATTTTATCTGAGATAAAGAATGAAATGTAGTTCTTTTATTTTAAATATGTTATTTTCGGCAACTATCAATACTGTTTAACTTTTTCAGTTCGGGAAGAGATCTGAGAGCGGCAGACTCCTTTTTCAGAAATGTTATTTTTATGTTGTCATAAAAGCAACGATGTTTATGAATTGTGGATTCTCGAAACAGGCTATCAGCTTTGCTGACAGCTTGCTATTATTTCTCTGATAGCAGATATTTGATGTAGTTATAACTTTTCTGAAATGGGCTGCCCGATGAGTTCCTAAAATGAAGGATTTTGGAGCAATACTACTGTGAAGGACAAAAAAATCCTGTCCTTCATAGAGGCATGAAGTCAACTAGAAGCAATTGTATGTGCTGAATGTCTGTCATAAAACTTTTGAAGAACCGAATTCAGAAAGAGAGCATAAGAAAAGTCCTTCATAGACTTCTGAAGGATATAAACAAGATAGAAAAAATGACCTGTCCGATAAGTTTCTAAAATGAAGGGGCTCCAAAAAGTCAGTTAATCCTGACTTTTTGGACAGCCCCGCAACATTTTTTATATGATGCGATTTTAAGAGAATTGCTGAAACTAGGCAAAAAAAGATGCCATTTCAGGGAATATTCCAATTCTAATAGCCTTATAAAATAACAGTAAACGCTTACAAAACAGGAGGTTCAAAATATTTTTTTTCAAAACGTTGTTGTTTTTTAAACGACGGCATGTTTCTTTATTATTGATTGAATGTTAGTTCTTAACTTTTGGGGCTGCCGGCTGACTTACTTTCTCAAATGTGATCAGTGCGTTCCAGCTGCCGGAAGATTGGCCGTCTGCCCAATATTTCGGTTGGTCATCGTCTTCAAGCATGCTTAATAGCATGGCGAGATGTCTTCCTCCTGATTCTACCTTTGCCAGACGGGCGTATTGAGGAAGCATTTGATAGGCTGCATCATATTCTTTGTTTAATATATAACTAATGAATTGTTTATCTAGTGCATGTTCTGAAGCGGTCGGTTTATTGTGTCTGCCGCGGACTAAATTGTGGGAAAGTGCGCCGCTTGAAACAAATACAATTTTCTTTTCGCTTTCTTTTAATACTTTTGCAATCAGCTGTCCCCATTTATACGTTTCATCTAAAGTGGCAGCCATCGTCACGGACAAATTCACAACAGGTATGTCTTCATTCGGCACAAGGTATCTAAGAGGCACAACCGTTCCGTAATCCCAAACATAGTAAGGGTCGTCTATTCCTACAACTTGCAGTCCAGCATCTTGACCGATTTTTACTAGTTCATCACCAAGCTGTTTATCTCCGGGATATTCATATGGGACATCACGAATTAAATCAGGACATTCAAAAGCGGTTAAAATGCCCTTATGGACAGGAGTGCAATCAACATAATGGAAAAAAGTCGACGGCCAATGGCAGGAAACAAGAACGATGGCATCCGGTTTTAAATCATAAATTGTCTTTGACATCTTTTGCATCTCAATGGCCATATCCTTTTGAAAGTCGGGGACTTGGTCAAAATGGCACATGCTTGGCACATGAGGCGCTAACATAGCCAGCTCAATCGTCATCGCTACTTCTCCTCCTTTAAAATTATTTTCTTACTTCAGATGCGGGTTTGCCCGCAATTCCCCAATGGGTTTTTGGCACCTCTGTCACTAAAACGCGGATGTTTTCTTTTGGTGAATCGAGCGTTTCCGATACAGTATTTGTTACATTTTGAATTAACTCCTTTATTTTCTCTGGCGGCCTGCCCTCCATGATTTGAATAGTAACAAAAGGCATGTCATCCCTCCTATCAGGTAAGAAATTTTTTTCTTTCGCTATTTAAACAACATGGAAGCTTACTTCGCCCAATCCGTCAAATTTTCCTGTGACATAGTCGCCTTTGTTTATCAAGACGGCGCTCGTGATTCCTCCTGTTAGAATGACATCACCTGCACGCAGCTTTTGTCCTTTTCGTGATAACATATTGGCAAGCAGAGCGACGGAATGGGCAGGATGGCCAAGCACAGCGGCTCCGGCTCCTAACTCTTTTATTTCGCCGTTTATGGAAAGAGTCGATCCAACTAAATCAAGTTCTAATCCTTCCGGCTTTTTAAAAGACGTTCCGAATACAACCCGGGATGTTGACGCATTGTCAGCGATTACATCAGGAAGCGTAAAATCAAAATTTTCATATCGGCTGTCGATGATCTCAAGAGCCGGCATCACGTATTCTGTTTTCGCAAGCACCTGTGCACCATTGACACCAGGTCCTTCAATATCTTCTTTTAATACAAAAGCGATTTCCGCCTCCACTTTTGGGTGGATTAAGTCATGAAAAGGCAATGCTCCGCCGTTATTGATCACCATATAATCGAATACATAGCCGTAAATAGGCTCATTGACCTTCATTTGCTTCATCTTAGCAAAACTTGTCAAACCCATTTTTGGACCGATGATACGGTGACCTTCATTTATTTTCATATTGACAATCTCTTGTTGAATGGCGTAGGCTTCTTCGACGGACAAATCCGGTTTTAATGAGGCCGTTACCTTTTTTGCTTCACGTTTTTCCTTTTCCGCTGTTACTAAGTAGTCAGCAATTTTTTTTATATCTGCGCCAGCCATTTGCTGCATCCTCCTTAAGTATGTGCCGTTTGTTTTTGTTTTGAAATTTCAGCAGCTACATCAATAATCATATCCTCTTGACCGCCAACAACCTTTCTTTTGCCAAGCTCAACTAATATGTCGCGCGAATCAATTCCGAATTTTTTGCTGGCAGCTTGTGCATGCAACAGGAAGCTTGAATATACTCCAGCATATCCGAGTATTAGTCCATCTTTTGTAATTTCTTGCGGCTTTTCCAAAATGGGGGCTACTATGTTTTCGGCTACGTCCATAATTTTGTATAAATCGATTCCGGTGTTGATTCCTAAACGGTTGAGCACCGCGATTAATACTTCCGTTTGAGTGTTGCCTGCACCGGCGCCTAAGCAGCGGATGCTTCCGTCAATCCGCGTCGCTCCTTCTTCAATGGCTGCTAATGTATTGGCCATTGCTAGGGAAAGATTGTTATGGCCATGGAATCCGATTTCAATTGACAAGCTGTTTTTTAAAGCTTGAATCCTTTCTTTTACTTCATGCGGTAGAAAAGCGCCAGCTGAATCGACAACGTATACAACATCAGCTCCATAGCTCTCCATAAGCTTTGCTTGCTCAACCAGTTTTTCTGTTGGAACCATATGGGCCATCATCAAAAAACCGACAGTTTCCAATCCTAATTCTTTTGCGAAAGCAATATGCTGTGCTGAAATATCCGCTTCTGTTACATGAGTGGCGATTCTCGCCATTTTTACCCCCAGCTGTGCAGCTTGTTTTAATTCTTTCATTGTCCCGATTCCCGGCAAAAGCAAAACAGCAATTTTGGCATTCGTGACAGTAGATACAGCGGCTTCGATCAATTCCATTTCATTTGTTAAAGAAAGTCCGTATTGCAGAGATGAGCCACCTAAACCGTCTCCGTGCGAAACTTCAATATAAGGTACATTGGCATCATCCAACCCTTTTGCGACGGCTACGACTTGATCCACAGTATATTGATGTCGAATCGCGTGGCTGCCGTCTCTTAAAGCGACTTCAGTAATCAGTATGTTACGTTCTCCCACGATATTCACTCCTTCCTTAAACATTCACTTTAGAAGTAATATTTTTCGCCCATTCCTCCGCCACTTTCACTGCTGCGGCTGTCATGATATCCAAATTGCCTGAATAAGTCGGCAAATAGTCTCCAGCGCCTTCCACTTCGATAAAAACTGTTATTTTATTTCCGTCAAAGAGAGGTTCTTGTCTTAAGCGATAGCCCGGTACATAAGATTGGACTACTTCCACCATATCTTTGACGGATTGAGTAATCTTTTTTTGATCGACAAAATCATTTTCTACAAGGCAATATATCGTATCTCTCATCATAATCGGCGGTTCAGCAGGGTTTAAAATAATGATAGCCTTCCCTTTTTTAGCGCCGCCGATTTCCTCGATTCCGCGCGCTGTCGTTTCGGTAAACTCGTCAATATTTGCTCTAGTTCCGGGACCGGCGCTTTTGCTTGAAATCGTTGCCACAATTTCTGCATATTTGACAGGCTGAACTTTGTTGATGGCATGAACGATCGGAATCGTCGCTTGGCCTCCGCATGTAATTAAATTAATGTTGTCGGCATCCAAATGTTTATCAATATTTACAGGAGGTATGACAGACGGACCGACGGCAGCAGGTGTTAAGTCAAGAACTTTTTTCCCTGCTTGCTTCAGCAATTTTGCATGGCGTATATGAGCTTTTGCGGAGGTGGCATCAAATAGAATATCCGCTAGATCGGGATTTTCTAAAAAACCTTTAATGCCGGTATCAATCGTGTAATATCCGAAATCTTTTGCTTTTTTTAATCCGTCCGATGAGGGGTCAATTCCGATGACCGTTGTAAGCTCCAACACATCTGATCGACGGATTTTGTACATTAAATCTGTTCCGATGTTGCCGGACCCTAAAATTCCAACCTTTACTTTATTCATAAAATTCTCCTTTCAATCTATTATTCTGTAAATGATACCGTTACATGCCCGAGATGAGCGAACCGCGCCGTAAAGACGTCTCCAGCTTGTGCATCAGCGGCTCTGGATAGAGCGCCTGATAAAATGATTTCTCCGGGACGTAATGAAATATCAAAATCAGCCAGCCTGTTGGCGAGCCATGCGACACAGTTTGCCGGATTGCCTAATGCTGCTGCGCCGACACCGGTATTGACTAGTTCCCCGTTTTTTGTCAAGCTCATTCCAATTAATTCGAGATCAACATTTTCTATTTTTTCCGGTTTTCCTCCCAATAAGAAATATCCGGATGAAGCGTTGTCGGCAATGGTGTCAGCCAGCTTGATTTTCCAATCTTTAATGCGGCTGTCGACAATTTCTAATGCCGGAACAATATAGTCAGTTGCTAAGATCACGTCTAAAGCGGTTACGTTTGGACCTTTAAGCTCCTTTTTTAAAATGAAGGCAATTTCAGCTTCTACTCGCGGCTGCAAAACTTTTTTCATGGAAATGCTTCCGCCGTTTTCAACGACCATGTAATCTAATAAATGTCCATAGTCCGGTTCATCGACTCCAAGCAGCTTTTGCATTGCTAAAGATGTTAAACCGATTTTTTTTCCGACAATTTTTTGACCTTGATCGACCTTTCTTTTTATATTTTCCAGTTGTATAAGATAAGCTTCTTCGGCAGTCAGATTCGGATCAACGGAAGTAAGAGGATCTGTCGCCCTGTTTAAAGCTTCAGCTTCCTGCAGTTGATTGGCAAAGTTGGCAATTTTCGTTGTTAACATTTTTTCCTTCCTTTCTCATTCAGACAGAATGATTTGGTAAGCAGGCTATTTTAACATACTCCTTATGTTTCAACGGCACCTTAAATTATAGCTTTATCGTTATGTTTGAAAGCTCTGTATAAAAATCTAAGCTGTGCATGCCGCCCGTTCTGCCAATTCCGCTGTGCTTCATTCCTCCAAACGGCGTTCGTAAATCACGCAGGAACCAGGTGTTGACCCAAATGATGCCTGCTTCAATTTGATGTGCCACCCTGTGTGCACGCCGTAAATTATTTGTCCAAATAGTTGCGCTTAATCCGTAATGTGTATCATTGGCTTGGGCTATAACTTCCTCCTCCATGTCAAACGGAGAGACAGTTACAACTGGGCCGAATATTTCTTCCCGTACGCAGCGGGAATTTCGATCCAAACCAGTTATGATTGTAGGTTCGAGATAATAACCCTTATCTAATCCGTCTGGACGCTTTCCGCCTGTTAAAATTTCTGCCCCATCTTGCTTGGCTATGTCGATGTAGCTGTTGACGCGTTCGTAATGTTCCTTGCTTACGAGTGCGCCGACATCTGTGCCATTTTCAAATGGATCGCCAATCTTTAATTCTTTTGTTTTCTTTACAAATTTTTCTAAAAACTCTTCATAAGCTGGGCGCTCTACATAAATTCTTGAACCGCAAAGACAAACTTCGCCTTGGTTAATAAAGCTTGATTTGATGGTAGTTTCAATGACTTCATCTAAATCTGAATCGGCAAAAATAATGTTTGGATTCTTGCCGCCCAATTCATATGAAAGTTTTTTCAAGGAATTAGATGCTGCTTTCATAATGGCTGCTCCTGTACCCGGTTCACCGATAAAGGAAATGGCGTCAATGTCAGGATGTTCGGCAATTGCTGCCCCAGCGGAGTTTGGACCGAAGCCATGAACAAGGTTGACAACTCCGTCCGGAACACCGGCCTCTTTGCAAATTTCCATTAATGCAGTAGCGGTTAAAGGAGTCCACTCTGCAGGTTTAATAACAGCTGTGTTGCCCATTCCTAAACATGGAGCCAGCTTCCAAGTCAATAATAAAAGAGGTAAATTCCAAGGCTTGATAATTCCCACTACTCCGACTGGGCGCCTGTGTGCATAATGAATGGCCTGATCATCTTGCTGATAAGCTTCATTCGTAATCGAAATGATGTAGTCAGCGAAGAAGTGGAAGTTATAGGCAGCACGGGGAATGTCAATTTTTTTTGCAAGAGATAGCGGTTTTCCTGTATCCAATGATTCCAATCGTGCCAGCTCATCCTGTCTTTCTTGGATTAAATCGCCAATGCGCCGCAAAATTTTTGAACGCTCCGTTAATGTTATGTTTTTCCAAGGGCCGTTCAAAGCCCTTTTGGCAGCGGAAACGGCATAGTCGACTTCTTTTTTTCCTCCTTCAGCGACTGTTCCGATTACTTCCTCAGTTGCAGGATTAATATTGTCAAAGGTCCTTTTGTTATCGGATTCAACAAATTGTCCGTTAATAAAATGCAAGCAGTTAATCGTTCCGTTTGAGTTGATTGGCATGATTCACCCTCCCGAATATCATCATAAATTTCAACTGTGACTTTAATGGTAGTTTCCCTATGTTGCACTTTCAACTTCTAAATTGCTATATATGCAACAAATATAAAAATTTTTAAAAATATCGAAATATTTAATTTTTTACTTTTCAGTTGTTCATATATTTGATATATTCTCGTATAAAGAAAATTGATGTAGAGGGGGAGGGTGTACATTGAATGGAAAAGACGAGAAAAATCAGCTTTCTTCCATCAAAAATGCGCTGAAAATATTGAAAAGCTTTACAATGGAAGAGCCAGAAAAAAAAATAAGCGATTTATCCAATTCTCTAGGATTAAATAAAAGCACAGTCAGCAGGACAATGAAGACGTTGGCAAGTGAAGGATTTGTTTATAAAGATTCAGAAACGAAGAAATACAGATTGGGATTATCCATTTTATCTTTAAGCGGCGTGCTATTCAGCAATATGGATATTTACAGAGAATCGCAGCCTGTACTAAATAAACTGGTCGAAGCAACCGGTGAAACTGCCCATATTTCTGTATTGGACAATTTAGAAGTTGTTTATTTGCAAAAAGTAGAGTGCAATCACCCCGTAAGATTTTTAACCCATATCGGGAGACGCAATCCGCCTTATTGCACGAGCTCTGGAAAAGTTTTAATTGCATTTTCGGAAAATGAAACGGTCGAAAAAATTATATCTAAAGGGTTAAAGCGTTTTGCTAAAAATACGATTACGGATCCTGAGAAGCTGAGAGATCATTTAAAAAAAGTAAGGGAGAATGGGTATGCCGTTAGCATTGAAGAATTGTCCGAGGGAGTTAATTCCATTGCCGCCCCGATTTATGATTATACCGGAAAGGTTATTGCAGCACTTTCTGTAGTCGGTCCAAAACAACGAATCAATTCTTACAAGCTTAAAGCGATGGCGAAACAAGTGATCGCAGCCAGCAAGGAAATTTCTGAAAGAATGGGGTATTTGAATTTTTCTTAATTTGGTGGGAGAGTGGAGAGATGTATGATTTTCATACACATTTCATCCCTGAAGGCGTGATGGAATGGGTAAAAGAACATAAAGAAACTATTCATGCTGAATGGGTGAAAAAAGAAAAGGATAAGGAAGAGTTTTTGATTGTTAATCAAAAATGGGGATTTGAATTAAAAAAATCTTTTTTAGATTTAACCCTTTTTTTAAACGAACAATTGAAAGCGGGAGTTCATCATTCCGTCATTTCACCGATACCGCAGCTTTTTATGTACGAGTTTCCGGAAGAAATCACTGCTGAACTATCCGGCGTGTATAATGATTCATTAGCGCGGCTTGTGCAATCGTTCCCGGAAAAATTGTCTGCGCTGGCAACGGTTCCGTTAAATAACCCGGATAAAGCTGCACAAATCTTGACAGATGCGATGGGAAAAGGGTTAAAAGGAGCCATTATCGGTCCTGGGGCAGCTAATCATATGCTGTCAGATGAATTTTTTATCCCATTTTTTGAAGAAGCCGATCGGTTGAAAGCGATTGTTTTCATTCATCCGTTATTGAGCGAAGATCCTCGCTTGAAAAGAAGAATGATGCCAAATTTAATCGGTGTTCCGTGGGAAACAACGATTTGTGCTACAGATCTTTTATTAAGCGGATTGATTGATCGATTTCCAAATGTGAAAATATTATTTGCCCATGGCGGAGGATTTTTGCCTTACCAAATCGGCAGAATAGAAAAAGGATACGAAGAATGGGAAGCGGTTTCAAAAAATTTAACATCCTCTCCGAAAGAATACTTAAAGCGTTTTTGGTATGACAATGTTTTGTGGGAGCAAGCAAGCATTGACTATTTAGTGCGAATAGTGGGAGAAGATCGAGTAGTGCCTGGCTCCGATTTTCCGTTCGACCTTTCTGTCTGGCCTCCAAATGAAAAGCATTGCAAAGGGGCAAGTTCATTAATAGATTTTTAAAAGCTTTTCGTCTTTTAAGCCAGCAGGCTGGACAATCAATCGCTAAATGATTTATCTTTTGAATCATCGTTCCGGTTTTTGTTAGCAAAACGTTATTTCACGAACGGGCCCAGCATCATGAAAACGGAAATGTCGTTGTATTATATGGCAGCAGAAAAGCATAAAAGCAGTCTAGACTTGCGGACTGCTTTTATGCCGTTGTGTGCTGAACAGGCAGTAAAGGTGCTATCTCGTCTATTATTTTTTGATCAGCAATGACAGTATAATTTCCGATCGTTTGTATAGCTCCGCCCGCTTCGCACACAAGCAGCTGTCCAGCAGCAATATCATAAAAATTAGGCTTATAGTAGACTGCGATATCAAGTTTGCCGCAAGCAATGTAGGCTAAAGTGACAGCAGCTGTTCCGATCATTCTGACTCGGTAAACGTCGTTTACAATGTTTTCAAGCAATGAAATGCGCTCTTTATTCGTTTGTTTATTGGCGTCCTTTGCAAAATCGCCAATGGAAATAAAAGCTTCCGCCAGGCTGGCATTTCGAATGTTTATAGCATTTCCATTTAAATAGGCTCCTTCTCCCTTTGCTGCCCAATACGTTTCCCCAAAAGCAGGCAATGATATAGCAGAGACGACTGGATCATTTTGATAGGTTAGGGCGATGGAAACTCCGTAAAGCGGAACGCCGAAACTGTAGTTGATGGTCCCGTCAATAGGGTCAATCACCCATTCAAATTCATCCTTTCCCCCAATGCTGCCGGCTTCCTCACTGAATATGCGGTGATCAGGATATGTCTCCTGAATGCGATCAATGATCAGCTTTTCAGCTTTCAAATCCATTTCAGTCACAAAATCTTTTGCTGACTTTAATGTTTGCTGCCCAGCTTTTCCTGCATACGGCCGAATCAATTCACCGGCCTCTTTAGCTAACTTTATCGCAAAAGGCAAATATTGCTTATACATTGCGTTCCTCCTTCGGAAAAGTGAATCAATGATTGATTGCTATTAATTAATCATAATATATTTCAAGAAATTTAGGAATAGATGGAATGTTAACACACACTTGCTTTAGAAGTGTAATGAAAGGTTTCCACATGAGAAATGAAATGCCCTGGATAAGAAAAATCATCTTACATCTTGCATTGAACGCTTTTCTCTTCATATCTTCCGGTGTTTTACATGTTCGATGGTGCAGCGGCTTGACGATTTAATGACAGAATATTATAATTTTAATAAAATTGGACTGCCCAACAGTCCAAAAAATGAAAGGAACATGTTTATGAAATCCAATATATTTAATGAGCTCACCAATACGAGAGTTTACGAAAAAATTGTTGATCAAATTAAGCAGCTGATAGAAGAAGGAAAACTAAAACCAAATGACCGCCTGCCTCCGGAGCGTGAATTGGCGAAAATTCTCGGGTGCAGCAGGACTTCTTTGCGGGAAGCATGCAGAGTTTTAGAATCGGAAGGAATCATTATTTCAAAACCAGGCGGCGGACGGTTCGTTCAAAAAGTCGATCAAAGCTTGATTCTGAAATATCAGATCAACCCTATTGATGTACTCGAAAAAACAACAGTGATTCAATTTTTGGAGGCCCGGGAAGCATTGGAGCCAAAAATTGCTGAAATAGCATGCGAAAGGGCAACGAAAGAAGATATAGAAAAGATGGAAAAGGCATTGAAATTAATGGAAGAAAAGTTGAAAAATCCGGAAGAGGAAATAGATGCAGACAGCAACTTTCATTTATCTCTCGCCCAAGCGACACATAATTTTGTGTTCATCTCATTTATGGATACGAATTTGAATTTATACCGCCAAGTGCGAAAGCAAACGTTGCAGTCGCAAGCGCGTTATTCTGAATCTTTTTTTGAACATGAAGCGATTTTGGAAGCCGTGAAACAGAAAGATAAAGCAAAAGCATCGGAAGCGATGAAAGTCCATTTAAGCAATTTGCGAAGCAATGTATTAGGCATGCTGCCAGAGAAAAATTAATGTTTTGGAGGGGGATACGATGGAAAAAGGAAAATATGGTCCGTTAACAGGAGTAAATATTTTGGATATATCGACTATGATCGCTGCTCCTTTTGGGGCAACGCTGTTAGCTGACCTTGGCGCCGAAGTGACGAAAATTGAATTGCCCAATAAAGGTGATACTTTGCGGACTGTAGGCCCTTGGAAGGGGAATGAGCCGCTCAGATGGCCAGGGCTTGCCCGCAACAAAAAATCAGTTACTTTAGATATACGGAAAGAAGAAGGAAAAGAAATTTTAAAAAAACTTATAAAAAATACGGATATTTTAATTGAAAACTTTCGCCCCGGTACTCTTGAAAAGTGGGGGCTAGGGTATGAAGAATTGAAAAAAGCAAATCCTAAATTGATTATGGTTCGAATCTCGGGCTACGGTCAAACAGGACCGTATCGCGAAAAAGCCGGGTTCGGAACTCCGTGCACCGCTTTCAGCGGCCATACTTATATCCAAGGGTATCCGGACAGACCGCCTGTCAGCCCATCTTATTCATTGCTTGATTATATCACTGGTGTATATACTGCATTTGCTGCGGTCAGTGCATTATATTACCGTGATAAAACTGATGATCCAGAAGGGCAAGTAGTCGAAATGGGATTATATGAATCGATTTTCCGAATGCTCGAATTTTTAGTAGCTGAATATGACCAAAACGGTATAGTAAGAGAAAGAACACCCGGGTTGGCCGGACATTCAAGTCCAGCAGGAACATATGAAACGAAGGATGGAAAATATGTTGTTCTTGTTTGCAGTACTGATTCAACTTTTAATCGGCTTGCAGAAGCAATGGAACGAACAGATATGCTTGAGGATGAACGTTATTATACAAATTCACAACGTTTAAAACATGACGATGAAGTACAAAAGATTGTCTCTGACTGGATACGCCAGTTTACGCTGAAGGAGCTGCAGGAAAAATTGGATTTGTACGGTGTGCCTGTCAGTCCGATTTTAAGTATTAAAGATATTTTTGAAAATGAACATTATCAAGCTAGGAAAAACATAGTAGAAGTTGAGCATCCTCGACTTGGAAAAGTAAAAGTGCCGGGCGTCGTTCCTAATTTTTCAAAAACTCCTGGAACCATTCGTTACCGCGCTCCTGAGCTTGGAGAGCATAATGAAGAAATATTAGGCGGAAAATTAGGGTTATCAAAACAGGAGCTTGCCGAGTTAAAAGAGAAAGGAGTCATTTAAATGAGTGATGCCATATTTCCTGCAAGGGTCATCATTTGCGAAGTTGCGCCGCGCGACGGGTTTCAATCAGAGGATCAATGGATTCCGACTGAACAAAAAATAAAAATTATCCGTGCGCTTGCGAACACAGGAGTTCAATCGATAGAAGTGACATCGTTCGTTCATCCGAAAGCAATTCCGCAGTTGAAAGACGCCGAGGAAGTTGTGAAAGGGATAGAAGATTTAACGCATATTAAATTTCGGGCTTTAGTGCCAAATGTAAAAGGGGCCCAAAGAGCAATTGCGGCTGGAATAAAGAAATTGAAGCTTATGCTCTCGGCAACAGATTCGCATAGTTTATCAAATGCAAACTGCCTTGTGGAAGAAGCGCAAAGAGGATTTGAACCTATTGTCGATTTGGCGCAAAAACATAATGTTGAAGTAGGAGGATCAATTTCCGTTGCATTTGGATGTCCGTACGAAGGAAAAGTGCCTTTAGAAAAAATAGTAACAATTGTAGATCGATATAAGAAAATGGGGATAACTGAAGTTTCGCTTGCTGACACGACAGGAATGGCCAATCCAAAACAAGTCTATCAATATCTTGGCGTATTAAAAAAGGAATTTCCTCACATGACTTTCTCCATGCACTTCCATAATACGCGCGGAATGGCGTTGGCGAATGTGGTTGCCGCTTTGCAGCAAGGTGTCATCCATTTTGACAGTTCTGTCGCAGGTCTCGGCGGATGCCCATATGCACCAGGAGCAACGGGTAACATAGCAACAGAGGATTTAGTTCATTCACTAGAAGAGATGGGGATTGAGACTGGAATTCATTTAGATCGCATAATTGACGTTGCAAAAGATGTAAAAAACATGCTCGGTCATGATGGAGGAAGCTACATGCTTCAGGCAGGACCTTGTTCGAAATTGAGTCCAAAACCAACTGCTCAGGAAAAATTAGAAAAGTAAAATGATTGGTATGGAAAACATATTTTTAGATCGATCTAATAAGATCGATCAATTTTTTTCCGTCAAAAAAAAGAGCCAGTTGAAATGCGTAAACCCAATCTGTTAGGCATTGAATAAAGAGTCGTAGCAGGGCAGAAAAGTGACAGGAGCTAAAGGCGGTTGTTGAAAACGAAAGAGCAAGAAACTCGAATGGTGAATTCGAAAACTCTGGCGATGACTCATTCGCTGTATCAAGGAGAACGTGGAATTCTGGGCAAGATCCCTGCCGCAACGTTCCTTGACAACATGATCATTTGTTCGGGAAGACGACCGACAGGAAGACTTGCCGGATTTACCTGCCACGTCAAGCCATCAGATCCATGTTTCTATCAAAGAGGGAAATTTACAAAAAAATTTGGACTTAACCGATTGTTATATTATATGTTATCGAAGGCTTTCCACATAAAAATCCCTTCCATGAGCTTTCTTTTTTCGGTCAACTATATCATTCGTGCGGTGGTTAAGTTTTTTATTGTGCAGTAGACATAGTATGATGATCATTGCTTTCTTACAACTTTATATTCGGCGGATCATTTCCCTTATAAAAGAAAGGACTAAGATATAACATGTGTCAACAGATTGCCGGGAATAGATTCCAATTCATCGGTGGAGGTGGACAAGAGATGCTGATGAAAAATAATTTTTACTATATATGTAAGAAACTAGTGAAAATTCATTTCTTCTTTTGTCTCTAAATAAAGTGCAGTTATAAATTTTTTTATGCTCAATCGGCATTTTGTTGTCTTTTCTCCATTTTTTAGTTCCTCCATTCGTTGGCGGATTTCTTCAAAATCAAATAAACGAGGGGCGTAATGTTCGAAATTAGGATTTGTATAATCAGTTAATCCAATTGAAGCTAAATTGGTGAATGTTTGTAAAACTATTCGGCGAATACGCTGTTCCATGGCACGCAATTCCTTTTGTAGAGATTCTTCATCAAAATGATTGCCAGATTGCAGCAAAATTTGTTTGTATAAGTCTTTTAATTGAGGAAGGTCGTGTATATTTTTTCCATTCTGTTCTCGAGCCTCTAGCCATTTTATCACTGCTAATATGTCAGAAGTTCCCGTCTCGCCAGCAATGCCTAAAGTGAGAAGGAGATGGCAAGCTTTTTCCTCAATCGAATGCTTTGCAGAATATGTAGAAGCTTTTAAAAATGGTTGCTGATCTTTATCATCCATTACTTCTAATAAATTGCGAATAGATATAAGTGAAGAAGATAAGGCAAGATGGTTGGCAACTCGTTTTAAAACGGAAACAACTTCGTATTTGTTAATAGGTTTTTGAATGTATGTGTCGACACCCTGCAAGTATGCTTCACCGACCATTTCTTTATTTTCAACCTGAGAAATCATAATAAAGGGACCGGTGAACCCTTCGCTTCTCAATTTTTTCATTGTTTGAATGCCGTCTAGTCGAGGCATCAATAGATCAATTAGAATAACATCCACATTTTTGAGTTGATCGATTGAAACATTAATCCCATCATCTGCTTGTCCGATAACTTTTCCAAGCCCGCTGTCTGTTATTATTTTTTCCAACATTCTTCTAACAACAGGATCGTCTTCAATTAGGAAGAAGCGAAGGTACATCATGTTCCCCCCCTTTCTTTATTATGGAATACTTATGTAAGCGTTTTAAACAGCTGATCTTTTGGTATCGTTACTATAAATTGAGTAGGTGGTCCTTTTTCATTTGATAATTGTATTGAACCATTTAAATTTTGTAAAATTTTTTGGGCGTGTGTCAAACCGATTCCTGTTGATGGATTCCCGTTTTTGTCAAATTTTGTTGTAAATCCGGGTTCAAAAATCCAGTCTTGATCTTCCTCGGATATACCAATACCGGAGTCGGTTAAGAAAAATTTTATGTTATGATTATCTTCCACTACACGCAGTTCAACCCAACCTGAATGACGTATTGCTTCGACTGCGTTTGAAACAAGGTTGTTTAATACAGATAGAAGAGCATATACATGGTTAGTACATGAGTCAATATCACATTTTTTTTGGAATTGAATTGGCTTTTCTAAAGCTTCTGCATATTTTTGATTTGTTTTAATAACTAAATCGCAAATATCTGTAATGGAAATATGAAGGTTTAGTTGCTCTTGACTCATTAGTTTAGATAATCCTGCCAAAATCTTTTGTGAATCTTTTTTCACTTCATGAACATGTTCAGCAATATAAAGGGCTGTACTTGCCTCTTTATTTTCTAATTCCATTAAACGCATATATAGTTGATAGCTTTTTCTAGTTATATCTTCTAGATGGCTCATTGATTTCCGCAAAAAAAATGTTTCTTCATAAAGGCTTGTATTGATCATAACGAGACGTTCGAGTTCATGTTGTCGCGCTTCGCTTATGGCTTTTAATTGAGAGAAATTCAAAATATTGTAAAGCCCTACTGCGCAAAAACTTCTTAAAATCCCAAATAAAAGTAACATCCAAATAGTTTCTAACGTGAGGGTAAATTGTTCTTGTATTAGTATGCGAAAAGATAATTCCACCATATTAGATGAAAAATCAATGCATGCTCCAATGATTCCTACACGAATGGGAGTTTTTAAATATTTTTGAATTTTTGTAACATAAACGAGTAAAGTAAAATTAAAATAGTAAAAGGCAGCGGGTAAATGGATAAAGAAACTGTCGATCCAAAAGACTCGCCCTAATATAAGATCGATCATCATCCGAAACAGCAAAACAAAAATGCCAGTACTAAATCCAGTTACAAGGATAGGAGCAGATCGAAAAGATAGTAATCCAAAGAAGAAAATTGCACTTCCTAATGAAAATCGAAAAAAATTATCAAAAGGATTGATTTTCATTTCTCCCAGAAGTGCAGTAGTGAAAACAAGGACAACAAGTGTCCAAAGGCGGTTATTCATCGCATTCTCCCTCATAGACAATTATAATACCATTATGGCCAGAAACCTACGAAACGTCTATTTAGATATATTTGTTTTCCAACCGTCTTGAAACTAATGATAATAAATAATTTACAGTAAAATACATGAGAGCAACTAAAATAAAGATCGGAATGACATAGTTGATATTTTTGCCATTAATGATTTGTGCATGATTCATTAATTCTGGTAAAGAGATCACGACAGCAAAAGAAGTATCCTTTAGTAGTGAAATGAATTGACTGACAATTGGCGGAACCATCCGGCGTAAAGCTTGCGGCAGTATAATATACCATAAAGTTTGCAAATAATTTAATCCAGAAGAACGAGCAGCTTCTATTTGACCTTTTTCAATGGAATTTAATCCACTTCGAACAATTTCTGACAACATAGTAGATTCAAAAACTACTAATGCTAAAATGGCAGCGGCCATTTTATCTAATTTTAACCCTATTTCTGGAAGAGCAAAAAACGTAAAGAAAATAATTAATAATAACGGTAAGTTTCGAATCGTTTCCACCCAAACGGCTAGTAGGTGACTAATGATCGGAACTTTTGTGTAACGCAATACACCAATCATGATGCCGAATATAAAACTAAGGGAAATGGATATAAAAGCAACAAGTAGGGTGACAGAAAATCCTTTCAAAAGAAATATGATATGACTGGGTGAATAAGCACCAATAAAATCCATTTTGTTTTCCCCTCCCTCTATAAATTCTCCCAATTCTTTAACACCTATAGATTCTTAACCTCATGTTAGTGGATACAAATTGAATTTATTCAATATATTTACATGGTAGAGGGCTATCCTCTTTATCTATTTTTTGCTAGTCTGCGTTCAAGAAAACTGACACTTAAGCTTAAAGGAATAGTTAACAGCAAGTAAAACATAGCAACAAAAATATATACATCAAATGTTACGAATGTTTCAGAAGATATTAAATCACCGAAATACATGAGATCTAAGCCAGCAATTACACCGAGTACAGACGAGTTTTTCACAAGATTAAGAAATTGATTTCCTAATGGAGGGATAACAATTTTAATTGCTTGTGGCAAAATAATATACCACATCGTTTGTACGTATGTTAAACCGGACGAACGGGCAGCTTCCATTTGACCTTTCGGTACTGCTTGAATACCTGCACGTATCGACTCGGCGATAAATGCGGCTGTATAAGTTGTAAGACCTAGTGTTCCTGCCAAAAAAGAATTAATGCGTAACCCCAAAGCGGAAGGAGCGAAAAAGAATACAAATACTATTAACATCAACGGGATGTTTCGGATAAATTCCACGTACATCGTGCCAAGCCAATTGAGTGGTCGAAAGGGAGCTATACGGAAAATAGCGATAATTGTTCCTACAACTAAGCTTGCAATCATAGCGAATACACTAGCTTTTATTGTATTAAAAAAGCCTTCTATATACATATCCCAATGATCAATGAGTATGGAAAAATTCAACAAATATAATCACTCCTTTCAGGAAGAAACAGATGAGGGTGAAAAACCGCTCATCTGTTTATCAAATTATTTTTCATTTTTTGGTACGTCTCCGATCCATTTCTCATAAATTTTGTCATATTCGCCGTTTTCTTTAATTTCTTTTAAATATTCATTAATTGTATTTACAAATTCTGTATCACCTTTGCGGACAGCAATTCCATAAGGTTCTTCTGTAAATGTTTCATCAACGACTCGGAAATTAGGATCTTGCTTTGCCATTCCTAGTAATAAAGCATTATCTGTTGTCAAAGCATCTCCTTGACCAGCTTTTAAAGCAGTAAAGGCTTCAGCATAATTTTCAAATTCTAATACAGTTGCTTCTGGTGCTTTTTCACGAATATTTTGAGCGGAAGTAGATCCTTTTGCCGTTAAAACGGTTACACCTTTTTTGACGTCAGAAATACCGTTGATTTTGCTGTCTTTCTTCACAAGTAAAGATTGTCCGGCCATAAAATAAACATCTGAAAAATCTACTTCTTTTTTGCGCTCTTCCGATATAGTCATTGTGGCAATGATACAGTCGATATCGCCATTGTTTAAAAGAGGAATTCGGGTTTTAGAAGTTACTTCTTTCAGTTCGATTTTATTTTCATCTCCTAATATTTTTTTAGCTAAACCTTTAGCAATATCGATATCAAACCCTTCCACCTTTCCGGTTTTAGGATCCTTAAGTCCGAAAAGATTTAAATCATATTTTACGCCGACAATCAATTTGTCCCTTTCTTTTATTTTTTCTAACGTATTTTGATTGTCGGAAGAATTTTCTGTTTTTTCTTGTTCTGCAGTAGTATTAGTAGTAGTTTTTCCGCCGCAGGCTGACAAAATAGATATACATAAAATAGAAATTAAAGAGATGGAAAGTATTTTCTTACAGAATGATCGAAAGCTCATATATAACATCCCCCTTCATATTTAATGATTTAATATTCTGTTTAGGAAATTTTTTGCTCTTTCTTCTTTTGGATTGGAGAAAAATTCTTCAGGTGTTGAAACCTCCAATATTTTCCCTTGATCAATAAACACAATTCGGTCTGCAACTTCTCGGGCAAAACCCATTTCGTGTGTTACAACCACCATGGTCATCCCTTCTTTCGCCAGCTTTTTCATGACGTCTAACACTTCTCCGATTGTTTCTGGATCCAGTGCAGAAGTTGGTTCATCAAACAACATGATTTTTGGTTTCATTGCAAGACCACGGGCAATTGCAACACGCTGTTGTTGTCCTCCGGATAGAGAGGATGGATAGGAATTTGCCTTATCAGGTATTCCTACTTTTTCTAAATAGTACATTGCAGTTCTTTCAGCCTCTTCTTTTGCAATTCCTAACACTTTTATAGGAGCCAGCGTAATGTTTTGTAGGACGGTTTTGTGAGGATAAAGATGAAAATGTTGAAATACCATCCCGATGTTGCGGCGTAATTTATTTATATCTGTTTTTTTGTCATGAACTTTTACATTATCTACTATTAATTCTCCACTAGAAATTGTTTCAAGCCTGTTAATACAACGAACGAGTGTACTTTTCCCGGATCCTGAAGGACCGATAATGACGACAACTTCCCCTTGTTTAATATGCAGATTGATATTTTGCAGAACATGGAATTTTCCGTAATGTTTATTTACTTCATGGAAAATGATCATTAATCAACCCCCTCCTTTCTATATGTAAATAATTTTTAAAATATTTAACAAATTCTAAATTAATATTAAATTAAATCTACGAAAATCTACAAAAAATTACAAAAACCAAATAAAAAACCTTGTCATATTTTTTTACAAAAGTAGAGAATGGTATAAATGGGTATACTGTTAAAAAATTTTATGTATGCGGGGCAGATACAATATTTCTGAATGAATTTGGAATTGATAGGGAACCGATTTCCTTTGCGGGAGACTGTCTAGGGAGTCAAATTCTAAAAATATTAACGTTTTTAAACCATAAAAAAGAGGCATCAATAAGCAGTAAACGCAATGAATCTGCCATATATGATTAATTGTTACGTTCTTCGAATTTTCGCTGGAGGGCTTCCTGCGCTTCTGCAAATCTTCACAACTTTTCGTTCTGCCTATTTCTCGCTAAAAGTTTGAAAGGTCAAATATACTGCTTTTTCAGCGGATTCTTAACTGCTTAAACTGTTCATCGGTTTTAGACGTTTCCGAATCTCCTTGATCGCTCGTTGGATGGTATTTATCGTGTACATCACACTTCGATTACTGCTTAGGTTCATGAAGGCGAGACTCAAGATCGGGCTTCTCTTTTAAAATTTACTCAATTATTCCGATGCAAACTGCCGAAACAACTTCCATGCGTTTTCTTTACCAGGAGATCGATTAGACTGATGCCCTTTTGGTGCTAAGAACGAAACTCGGAATTTCAAACGCGAATTTCCCTTTTATAAACATTATACGGACTCGCTTTAGGAAGCGATCATCAAGACACGGGAAATTAGCATGTGGATGAAAGTCCCTATTCTCCTGACGATCAGTTGTATGACCAGAAAGAGAAGACATCAAAAATGGCGCAACCGTCCACTATCCAAGCGTTATGCTGTTTTATATTTGGACTACGACGGTTGAAAAAAAGTCATTTATGTAGTGTTAGGAGTAAACGAAAAAGGATATCGCAAAATTTTGGATTTTTTCGTAGGTGGACAAAATTCTGTAAAACCTTTACACAAGAGGTGTCAAGAAGTGCTTTAAGCGTATTCGATGATTGCCAGGACTGGAGGAGCGCTTTATCCGCAAGGCGACGTACAGCGTTGTGTCGTTACGTTGTCTGTCATACTCTTAGCCGTGTAAATTAGAAATAAAAAAGGATCTGGAAATGAAAGCATATGGATTTCGTTACATATTGGGATGTGTCCACCTGTTCGATTTGATCTCATCCAGCAATCAGTTCTAATTTTTTTTGATTTATCATCATCATTGTGATTTAGAAAAAATGAAAGCATTTACGAAATCCTAAAAAATGATCGCAACAAACATAAATGCTTTATCAATAATATGAAACCGATCGGCTTTTAGGGCCACTTCTTCCCGTATAGATTTGGACGGCGCTTTTTAAGCAAATCGACTTGTGCTTTCTTCTTCTAAACTTTTAAATTGCATGTGTTTTCATACTTCCCGCCGATCGTAAAAACGCATCAAAAAGCCTCTACATTTTGACATTTCTTAAATTTTGCGTATGCCGCTTAATTCCAAAATGTTCATGAAGTTGCCGATAAGGGAGCCTCCTTTCATTTCAAACGAATGATTCAAGCTTCAGATCTTCTGAATATGAGTTACATGTTTGATTTTTCACCATAAAAAATCCCCTCTCCGGCAGACTCCTAAGAACACTTTTTTTACTTTCCACCTGGAGGGGATAAAACCACACAGAACCTTCTTTTTTCCCATCCAATGGATCAATGAAAATGATTATGAAAGGAAACGGACAGCGGAATTTGATCTTGGTGTTAACGCTGCTTGTTCAGCGCCGTTCTAAGATTGGCCAACTCGTTTTCAATTTCCGTAAGCTGCTGTTCCGCTTTTTCTATATTTCCTCCGACTGATTCAAGCTTTTCGATGTCCCCTTGAATGCGGATATAGTCAGATTTTAATTCGGCGATTCTTTGTTCAATTTCTTGTTTTGTCATCAATATTCACTCCAATGTATCTGATTTCCTTTTTACCATTTTATCATGAATGTCGGAATGACGCCTTACACGATATGAGTGATTCCAACTAAAAATGTATGAGAAGTAACTATTATTTATGAAAGAGTCGAAAATATAATTATTTTTTCCGAAATAAAATAAGGAGAATTTTTGCGCCGTCTCTTTTAAGGGGTTTTTGGAAAAGGAGTAGGAAAAGGAGAATGAAAAATGTTTTGGTGCTGATGGAAAAAAATTTTGACCGAATCTACAAAAACTTTAACGATTTGTGCACAATGTTTGAAGAAAATCATCATTTAGACTACCAATCTTTTGAAACATATCAACAATTACGGAGAAAATTAATAGAAGATGTAAAAGCTCTTGAATATTTTATTGTTGGAACAATGAAATCTAAAGAAAAATAACTTTTCAATTAATAAAGGCTGCTTTGTTGATTTCGTTGCAAAAGATATATGATTTATGAAAAGATAAGTACAAAAAAGAAAAAGAGGAGGCAGGATGAAAAAAATTATAGCGGAAGCATTAAGGGCTGCTGGAGATTTTGGAGTAATCGAAAACATTCGGAAAGTAAGCGGAGGTGATATTAACGAAAGCTATTTTGTACAGACAGAAAACCAAACGTATTTTTTAAAGTACAACTTAGAAGCTCCCGAAGATTTTTTCCGTCTGGAAGCGGAAGGGCTTCAACTGATTAGGGATACTAACTCCGTGCGCGTACCGAAGGTGTTTGCTTATTCCGAGAATTCCAACGAGGGATTTTTGATCATGGAATGGGTGAACGGTAAAAAAGATGATAATACAGAAAAGCTGTTAGGCCAAAAGCTGGCAGCTTTACACAAAAGCCATTTTGTATATCACGGATATTCGAAAAACACATATATTGGAACGCTGCCTCAAAGAAACCGCCTTATGTCATCTTGGCTTGAATACTATCGGGACTACCGTTTAAGCGGACAAATGGAAATAGGAATCAAGAAAAATTATATACGTGGTGAACGTGGAAAAAGATTGGAAACTCTCCTTAATCGCTTGCATGAATGGATTCCAGCAAACGTGGAGGCTTCTCTTTTACACGGCGATTTATGGGGAGGGAATTGGATAGTTGGACCGAATGGGGAACCATTTTTAATTGATCCGTCCGTAATGTATGGAGATCGCCATTTTGAAATTGCCTTTACCGAATTATTTGGCGGCTTTTCCCAAGATTTTTACCGCTCATATGAAGAATATTACCCTCTTTCCGAAAGATATGAGGAAATCAAGCCTTTGTACCAGCTTTATTATTTGCTTGTCCATCTGAATTTGTTTGGGGAATCATATGGTGGAGCAGTAGACCGCATATTAAAAATGTATGTTTAAAAAAGATGAGGACTGAGAACCGTTAGTTTTTTCGGTTTAGACAACTGTTTCCCTTCGTTTTAAGAGCTTGCAACTCCCTAATTGTGCAAACGATCAAATGTTTTCTTCCAGAAAGAAAAGGATAGTTGTCGTCCCTCCCCGAAATTCTTATTTAAAAGCCCGCTCTTCTCAAATAAATTTATAAACGAACGTTTTCATTTTCTAATTCAACTGTAATGTCAAAGCTTCGCTGCCCGGCGCATTCGGTTTATTAGCTGAAAGAGGTTGGAATACTGAACTCAGCATCAAAATACAAGGACTTGAAGCTGACAGCATTTCTATATTGAAGACAAATGAAACAGGCTTAATAGCTTGCTTGGTCCATTTTGTCTCGGTTGATTCGATTTATCTGAAAAATTCCGCCTCTAAACGCCGATGAAGGCAGCCGCATTGCGAGACTGCTGATTTTGGCAATCATATTTATTGTTAAACAAACGTTTGATTAGTAATATAGGTAATTGATAATAATATATGAAGCAAATAAATGTTTCCACAAAATTTTTTATGATAATCTAAAATAAAGGAGTTGATCACATGGCAAAAGTAGCTACTCTTATTACAGACTTGTTCGAAGACAGTGAGTTCACAAGTCCTGCAGAAGCATTTCAATCAGCAGGTCATGAAGTGGTCACAATTGAAAAAGAAGCTGGCAAAAAAGTTAAAGGAAAAAAAGGTGAAGCGGAAGTTAAAATTGACTATTCGATTGATGATGTAAAACCGGACGATTTTGATGCACTTCTTTTGCCGGGAGGTTTCTCGCCGGACATTTTGCGTGCGGATGACCGTTTTGTTTCTTTTGTAAAAGCTATGATGGATGCGAAAAAACCGGTATTTGCTATTTGTCATGGACCTCAGCTGCTAATTTCGGCAAAAGCATTGGAAGGTCGGGATGCAACTGGCTATAAATCAATTCGCGTAGATATGGAGTATGCAGGCGCCAACTATCATGACGAAGAAGTTGTCGTGTGCCAAAACCAATTGGTTACAAGCCGCACACCTGCTGACTTAGAAGCATTTAATAGAGAATCATTGAAGCTTTTGGATAAAGTATCAAAGTAAGCGGAGAGAAATTCAAAATTTTTTGCTGAGTATTTTGGCAAAAACAAACTTCATATATGGCAAAAAACCTGCCTGTTTATGTTTGAACAGGCAGGTTTTTATCATGCAGCAAGACTTTATTATAGAACATCTTTCATCAAACGTTTAATCATAGGTGCCATGAAGAATAAAATAAGGCCAAGAATAATTGAAATCATGCCGATAATGCCAAAATAAACAATTTCTGTTTCAACTGTGTAGTATTTTACAAGCTGGGCATTAATGGCTTGAGCGGCTGCACTAGTTAAAAACCATAGGCTCATTGTTTGCGCTGAAAAAGCCGCTGGAGCAAGCTTTGTAGTTGCTGAAAGTCCTACTGGGGACAAGCACAGCTCTCCGATTACAACAAGGAAGAAGCTTAGTACGAGCCATAAAGGGCTAACTAATGACTCAGTACCGTTTACATAAGCAGGAATGATCATAACTAGAAATGATAGACCGCCAAAAATAAGTCCGAATGCAAACTTGCTCGGTGTTGATGGCTGACGCTTTCCAAGCTTCACCCAAAACCATGCAAAAACCGGCGCCAAAAAGATGATAAATAAAGGGTTCAATGATTGAAACCATGATGATTGCAGTTCAAGTCCTGCATAGGATAATTGGGTGCGCTTATCTGCATAAGTGGCTAAAATAATAGCCCCTTGTTCTTGAATAGCCCAAAAAACTACTGCGGCAATAAAGAGCGGAATGTAAGCAATTACACGCGAACGCTCCACTTCTGTTGTTTTAGGACTCCGGTACATAAATATAAAATAACATGCAGGTATTACAATTCCGAGGATGCTGACAATCATAGTAAAGCTATTTATAGTCAAAAGTCCTGCAGGGATGGTGACAGCTAAAAAGGCGATAATTACTAAAGCGCCGATGCCGAAAATAGTGAATACTTTTTTTCGTTCTTCCGGTTGTAATGGGTTAGGCACCTGTGTTCCGGCGAGACCAAGGTTTTTCTTTTTTGTTAGGACAAATGTCAAAAGCCCAAAAAACATACCAATAGCAGCAAGAGCAAAGCCAAGATGGAAATTATATCCTTGTCCTAAAGTTCCAACAATAATGGGAGCTAAAAATCCACCTAAATTAATACCCATATAAAAAATACTAAACCCTGAATCGCGGCGGGCATCGTTATCTGCATAAAGATCGCCGACAACACTTGATACATTCGGCTTTAAAAGTCCAGTACCAAGAACAATCAGCGTCATGGAAATGAATAAAGCTTCAATATTTCCAGGGAAGGATAAGACGATATGGCCGAGCATGATTAAAATTCCGCCGTAAAAAACAGTTTTGCTTGTCCCTAACAGGCGGTCTGCAATCCATCCTCCAATCGTTCCCGACATATACACGAGAGAACCGTAGATCGCCATAATCGATGCAGCGGTAGCTTCATCTATTCCCAAACCGCCTTTAGAAACTTCATAATACATATAATAAAGAAGTATTGCTCTCATTCCGTAATAGGAAAAACGTTCCCAAAACTCCGTAAAAAACAGCGTAAATAATCCTTTTGGATGTCCAAAAAAACCTTTTTGCGGAAGGCTTTGGACAATCTGCTCTTTTGTTATCATAAAAATAAACCTCCATTATTTTTATATAATTTTTAAGATGTTTTGAATTGTCCGAAAATAAAAAATAACCGTCCTACCGCTCTTTAAATAATATTTTAATATAATTAAAACGTCAACTGTTAAAAGCATAAAATTATATATATATAATATTTGAAACAGTTTTAAGTTAGGGAATTTTTAAAAAAGGGGAGGATACAATATGAAATTGGGGATTGGAAAAAGAAAAAATCGGTTCCCATATAGGTTAAACCGATTTTATCCATGGTCATATTGATTATATTAACGATAAGATTTTTTTCTATTTATTTCCTCTGCTATCAATTGATACGATTTTGTGCGTTCTTCATAGCTTCCAGTTATTGTTATGATCATCATTTCATCTGCTTCATACCAATTTTTTAATTCATATAAACGGTGAACGACAAATGTTGGATCGCCAATGATCATATTCTTTTGAAACTGTTGAAATTCATCTGAATTCAGCAATTGCTGCTTTGCTTCTTCTTTTAATGGAAAATCAAGTGTTTTTCCTTTATGATGCTGAAGATTCCATAAAAAGCTGCTGAAGGCAATTTGCTCCGCTTTTTCGCTAGTTTCAGCGCATATTGCCGAGACTGTGACAATTGTCTTTGGCTGCTGTTTTCTTTTTTTCTGGAACTGATTTTTATATGTTTGAATAATTTGCCGCCCGTCTTCATTGCTCATAAATTGGCCAAATGCATAGGAAATGCCGTTTTCAGCTGCTAAAAAGGCGCTCTTTATGCTTGTGCCAAGGATCCAAGGTTCAGGAGGAATATTTGGCAAAGGAGAGGCTGAGATGCTCGAAAATAATTCATTTTTTGGATAGTCATTATATAAAAAATGAAGCAGCTCTTGAACGGTTTTCGGCATGTTTTTTACATTTTCGAGATAATTGCCGGATAACGCAATGCTTGATTGAGCGTCTCCTCCGGGGGCCCGCCCGATCCCAAGATCAATGCGGTTAGGAAATAATGTTGCCAGCATATTAAACATTTCCGCAACTTTATACGGCTTATAGTGGGGGAGAAGCGTTGCGCCTGACCCGATGCGAATCGATTTTGTTTTTGCCCCTATAACTGGGAGCATAATTTCTGGAGCGGAGCAGGCAAGTCCAGAAAGATTGTGATGCTCCGCAATCCAGTAGCGGGTATAGCCTAGTTTTTCCGCCAATACGGCCAGTTGAATGGATTGCTCCAACGCCTCTTTTGCTGTTGAGTTGTTCAAAATCGGTGCTTGGTCTAAAATGCTAACCTGCATTATTCGCCAACCTTTCTTCGTATATTAAAAATTTTTTAATGCTTCGCGAATCGGGGTGTTTCCTGAGACTAGGTCAAATGAGCGGCGAAAAGTGTTTTTCTCCGTTATTGATGCAAAAATAACCGAAGCCACATCTTCTCTTGGAATGGCGGCTCTTTCAAGATTTTCGGCAATTTTTATTTCTCCGGTTCCTTTCTCATCCAATAGCGCCCCCGGCCGGACAATTGTATAGTTTAAACGGCTTTGGACAAGGAAACGGTCGGCATAATGCTTGGCAACATAATAATGTTTAATCTTTTCGTTCCAATTTTGTCTATTATGGGCTTGCAAAGCGCTGACCATTATAAACCGTTGAACGCCTGTCTTTTCTGCTGCTTCAATTGTTTTTACGGCACCGTCTAGATCTACTAAAAGAGTTTTATCTGCACCTGTATGTCCGCCTGAACCTGCGGTAAAGACGATCCCTTCCGCACCTTTGATCGCCTCGGCAATCTGATCGACTGTGCCTTCCAAATCAGCTAAAACCGTCTTGACTCCGATCGAGTCAAAATATTCTTTTTGGTTTTCGTTGCGGATCATTGCTTTCACTGTGTGCTCGTTGCTTTCTTTTAATAACTGAACAAGAATTTTTCCGATTTTTCCATTGGCGCCAACTACAACAATTTCCATAAACGGACTCTCCTTTCAAACATCGTTTATTAACATTATTCCAGAAGCTGGCTGTTTTCTCAAATGATCGATACACGGTATGTGGTTGATTTTCCCATCGATGGGGATTAGTATATTAATAATTGACTTTTAAGATGTTCAAGGGGGTAAAGGAGGGGTGAGTATGGAACGCTATACGGTAAGGGCAGAAAAAGAAATTTCTATTAAAAAAATGCTCTTGATAGTTGGAATCATCTTTGCTGCTTTTAATTTGCGTCCTGCTATTACTTCGGTCGGACCGCTCATCGGTTATATTCGTGAAGATCTCGGAATCTCCAACGGGGTTGCGGGTTTACTAACGACTATCCCGTTAATCGTTTTTGCGGTTCTTTCGCCATTAGCTCCGAAATTTGCAAGCCGATATGGAAATGAAACGGCGATTTTTGCCGGGTTAGTCGTGCTTCTTGCAGGAATGATTATTCGAACATTCGGAGCGATGATCGGTCTGCTTTTAGGAACTGTATTGATTGGAGTAGGCATTGCCATTGGAAATGTGCTTCTTCCGGGTATTGTAAAAGAACGGTTCCCGGATAAAATCGGACTGATGACAAGCGTTTATTCAACAGCTATGGGTATGCTTGCAGGGATCGCTTCCGGTTTAGCAATTCCGTTGTCGGAAGGATTAAAATTTGGATGGAAAAATGCCTTATTATTTTGGGCAATTTTAGCAATTGTGGCGATATGTTTATGGTTTCCATTAATTAGTGGAAAACAGAGATCCGCGAAACCGCCAATTGAACATATTTCAAATGGTTTTTTGCTCCGGTCGCCGCTGGCATGGCAAGTCACATTTTTTATGGGTCTTCAATCGTTCTTATTTTATAGTATGGTTGCATGGCTTCCTGAAATTTTGCAGGCGGACGGATTAAGTGCTTCAACAGCTGGTTGGATGCTGTTTCTTGTGCAAATTGCTGGCTTGCCGGCAACATTTGTCGCTCCGGCACTGTCGGACAAATATGCAGATCAAAGGCGAATTGTAGCGGTTTTAGGAGCTATTTATTTAGCAGGTCTCGTTGGATTATTGTATGGCGGGCCTCTTTTACTGATTGTCTTTTGGATTATCTTAATCGGTATTGGACAAGGGGCAAGCATTGGGCTCGTATTAGCGCTATTTGGTTTAAGAACAAGAAGCTCCGAGCAAGCTTCCGCTTTATCGGGAATGGCGCAATCAATTGGTTATTTGCTTGCTGCTTTTGGGCCCATTTTAATTGGCGTTTTGTATGACAAAACTCATTCGTGGGTGGCGCCCATTTTATTGTTTATTGCTGTCTGTGTTTTGATGATCATTGCTGGTTTGAATGCCGGACGAAATAAGTATGTGTAAAAAGAACTAAATAAAAAGCCGGGGCAGTCTAATAAGTCGTTTTATCGGCTTATTGACCGCCCCTTTTAATGTTTTAGAAACGTTGATATATCGGTGTTTGTGATTGTTTGTTTTCAATGGGGAATTGACTTTTTGGACAACCCCAAGCTTTTTATTGTATTTGGAAGGTTCCATTTGATAAATGAATGTTCACATCGGCGATGGATGCAATGTTTAAGAAGGGGCTGTCAAGAAAGTCAGTGAAAAACGATTTTCTTGACAGCCCCATTCCAGCTTGTTGATAGTGATTAATAATATTGATTATTCTTCCTCATAATTAACACCTATTGTAACCTCTGTATTTTCAATTGAAAAGTTTACATTCCATCTAGGATGTATTTTAACTTTATTTTCTTCATCAAGTTCTAGGACCCCGTGTATTTCATCATTATTTTTAGAAATGAAAATAACTTGCTTTGTTTCTTCATTTACATAAACATTAATTGATTCATGATAATTAAGTGTAAAACCGTTAAAAGTCATTTTCTTCATAAACTAAATCTACTCCTATTCTTTATTTGGATAACACTTTCCCATTTTTATCTAAAGAAGCTATTCTTTTTTCATCTTTCTTTAATTTCCATACACGTCCACCACGTCCTGCTGTATCTTTTTCTACTGACCACTTCCCATTTTTAAAAGTACCAGAATTTTTAGTTAGAGGTGTATTCCCGTGTTTATCTTTAAAAGAACCTAATTTCACTTTTCCGTTTGAATCTAACAATGATTGTGGTATTCCATAATTAGAAGCAATTACTCTTTTAGGATCATTAAAATAGTTAGAAATAGTTTTATAGAGCCAACTTCCAGCCTTAATAGTAACCCCACCAACTACTATTGCACCAGTCGCTAGTAATGCAACTTGACCAACACCAGGAACAAAATAAATAGCGGGAGCCAATGCAAAGAAAGGTTGAATAGAAGAACCACCATTACCATCACTTAAAACAACAATCTCAGGTGATTTTAAATACTCCTCAAATTCCTCTGGACTATAAAATTTGCCATCTATCAAAACACCATCTTCCAAACTTCAAAATTAGAAATATCTTGGTTATAAATGATCTCCTCATCTTTAAATTGAGAAGCTTTTAGAGTAGATATACCTGCAGTTCCTACAGATGAAAAAATTAAAGCAAAACTAAAATACATTTCATGCTGTTCATATCAAACATCGCCTTTCAATTTTTGGTTCTTAAAATGTTTAAACAGGTAGAGAAATCACATATCCGATAAAAAACAGCATTGTTAAAAATATTTTTGATTTTCCAACCTTTTTAGCTGTTCTATAAAATCCCCCCTTTAAACTTCCAATTTTATGTAGGTCTTTAGCAATTGGGATACATTTCCATTAATGTTATTATAGTATTATGTTGTTTTCAACCCCTCTATATAACATGAGTCAGTCAAGACTTTGTGGGAACTTTTTTGATTCGCTGAAAAAAGAAGTAAGTCATAGGTTAGCGAACCATTTTTTTGAATCATCCGTAAGCGCTTTTGGACTCTCATCTCTTGCCATGACGGGCGAATATGTATACTTTTTTTTACCATACCCTGAATTCAAACAGAGCATGCCTTTTTGTCATTGGCATGGTCAAACAGCTAAAACAACGGTATCTCTTCAACGGAGAACGTTTAACCTTGGAACAACTGTATCGAAAAGCGAAACGAGACATTGGCAAAAAAGAAACACTCGGCTCGATTCACGTAACCCTTCATACTGGTTTACCAGTGAAAATCGTGTTTGTGCGGAATCGAAACAACCAAAGTGAATGGCTGGCCATTTTGAGTACAGATACCACGCTGTCTAATGAAGAAATCGTTCGAATCTATGGGATGCGTTGGGACATCGAAACCTTTTTTAAATTCAGTAAATCGTTTTTACATTTAGCCAAAGAGTTTCAAGGTCGTTCCTATGACATGATGATTAGCCATACTACCATTGTCTTCACTCGGTATATCTTGATTGCTTGGCAACTTCGGAAAGAAGAGGATCCAAAGACCATGGGCAACTTATTCTTGTTTCTATGTGACGAAGTAAAAGAGATGGACTTTAAAACGGCTTTACTACAATTGATTTCTCTTTTCCAAACTTTGGATGAAGCTATTGAATGCCGGACGAAATAAGTATGTGTAAAAAAAACTAAATAAAAAGACGGGGCAGTTCAAAGTCGTTTTTTCGGCTTATTGACTGCCCCTTTTAATGTTTTAGAAACGTTGATATATCGGTGTTTATGATTGTTTGTTTTCAATGGGGAATTGACTTTTTGGACAACCCCAAGCTTTTTATTGTATTTGGAAGGTTCCATTTGATAAATGAATGTTCACATCGGCGATGGATGCAATTGTTAAATCGTGCGTCACCATGATGACGCATTTTCCCTCTTGATGTGCTAAATCTTGAAAAATGCGGACGATTTCTTTAGATGTTTGCTCATCCAAGTTTCCTGTTGGTTCATCCGCGACAATTAATTGCGATTCGCAGCAAAGAGCGCGGGCAATGGAAACTCTTTGCTGTTGTCCTCCGCTTAGTGTCAGTACTTTTTGCTTTGCTTGGTCCTGCGAAATCCCCATTTGTTCTAATGTTTTTAGTGCAATTTGTTTATATGGCTTTTTAGAGGATTTCGTTATTTCCATTGCCGCAACGACGTTTTGCAATGCTGTCATATAAGGAAGCAGGTTGTATGATTGAAAGACGATTGAGACGTATTGATTGCGAAATTTGGAATAGCCGATTTTTTTTAAATCCTTGCCCTCGTATAAAATAGCCCCTTCTTTTGGAGAATCAAGAGCACCGGCAAGAGCTAAAAATGTGGATTTTCCCGCACCGCTTGGACCAGTAATTGTGTAAAATGTACCTTTTTCAAAATCAATATTGATCTTTTTTAAGATTTCTACTTTTTTTTGATCTCTGCTATACCAATAGCTAACATCTTGAAATTTCAACAATGCACTCATTTGATCCCCTTCTTTTCTTAGTCTTGTTTAGTTAAAATCACCTTCGGATGCAGCCGCAAAACGGACAGCGATGGAATAAATGATGATAAAACGGCAATTAACATTCCGATAGACGACAGCATGCCTAAATCTTTCGGTGTTATTGCGATTTCTAAGTCATCAATTGTTTCCAAGTTAGCTGCTTGCCCTCTCATTCCTACACTGCCTCCCATACCTGGTCGAAAGGATGGAGGTGTATTCATCTGCTCTTGCTGGGCCAGCTCTTGCGCTAATAATTGATCGCTGATCTTGCCGGCCACCACATTTCCGCATGCGCTTGAAATTCCGATGGCGAGAACGGCTACAATCAATATTTCTGCGACAAATTGACCGATGAGCTTCCATCTTTTCTCACCAAGAGAAAGAAGAACACCCATCTCGTATTTCCGTTCGCGGATTGACAGCATGACGATCAGTCCAAGAATGACAGCCCCTGAAATCGTCACTAAGTAAACGACATTTTTTGAAAATGACGCGACATTGTTGATTGGTCCGACCATTTGATTGTATAGCTGATCATTTGCATCAAGCTTGAATGTATCGAAGTCTATGCTCGAATTTTTCTTCGCTTTTTGAATAAACGAGTCTATTTCTGCAGGATCTTTCATGTAATAAACAGCGCGGTCAATGGTATTTTCATAGTCTTCACCTTTCAGTGTGTTCACGACAGTATATGGAACGTACAATTTGTTGTAAGGGTTCATAAAAGAAAAATTCATTCCTTGATCTTGTTCGTTTGTGGTTGTCTCATAAATGCCAATGATTTTTAATTCAATCGTTTTTTCCTCTTCATTGGCACCTTTTACCGTAATCGTATCACCGACAGTTAAGTCGTTTTCATCCGCCAATGTTTTTTCGATGACCACAACATTTTTTCCTAATGATTGATCGGTTATATGTTCACCTTCTACCAATGTAGAATCTCCGTTCATAAATTCTTCGACAGCATCAGTAAAAACGACGCCTTGCAGACTGACATCAGATTGAAACATTGGATTTCCATTTTCCCCAAAGGGACCTCTGTTTTCTGTTTCCTCATCCGAATCACTTGTGTCTTCATTTTCAATTGGATCAAAGTCTTCAGCAATTCCGTTTGTCGACGAATATAAGTTATAACCTTTTACTTCTGAGTATGTAGATAATTCTTCTGCCGATTTTACCGGAATGGGTTCAAGCTGAAACCTCGTCCGTTCACCTTCCGATTGCTGCTGATTCCGCATTTTTTCCATATCCATCTGCAAGGTCACTTCTCCTCCCAGCTTTTCCTTCGCTAAATCACTGGCTTTCTTTGCTGCACTTTCGATCGCCAGACCGGAAAGGACAAGTAAGCAAATGATGGTGAAAATAAACAGTTGTAAAAGGCTCTTTCCTTTTCTAGCCCATACGCTTAACAACGACCTTTTAAAAAAATTCATCTAATCTTACCTCCTTCGTGATTGTCAACGATAAGCATATTGGAAACATATGAACAATTTATGAAAAATCTATGTTCGAAAGTTTAATTTTTTAAAAGAGAAGTTGAAGTAGTTGCTTCCCTTTCTTTACTCGTTTATCTTGAAAATAAGAGTTGTTTTAGCGGGAGGAAGAGAAATGAAAATTTTAGTGATCGAAGATAATGAAAGCGTCTGTTCGATGCTAAATATGTTTTTTATAAAGGAAGGGATTGAAGGGGAATTTGTCCATGATGGACTTGAAGGCTACCAATCCGCTAAGAGTGGCAATTGGGACTTGCTCATCATCGATTGGATGCTTCCCGGAATGGATGGAGTCACGCTTTGCAGAAAATTAAGAGAAGAAGAACACTCCGTTCCGATCATCATGCTGACCGCTAAAGACAGTGAATCCGATCAAGTGATCGGACTTGAAATGGGAGCCGATGATTATGTCACGAAACCGTTTAGCCCGATTGCACTAATGGCGAGAATAAAGGCAGTGGCGAGAAGATATAACAAGCAAGAACCTCGTCAAAAAAACATTGTGACAACCAAACACTTTAAAGTGGATAAAGATGCAAGAGAAGCGTATTTTAAAGGACAATCGATTAATAACCTAACTCCAAAAGAGTTTGACCTCCTTTATCATTTTCTCACACATCCGCGCCAAGTATTTACGAGAGAGCAGTTGCTGGAAAGTATATGGGGGTATCAATTTTACGGGGATGAAAGAACGGTTGATGTTCATATGAAAAGGCTGAGAAAGAAGCTCGGGCCTGAAGCGCAAAACTTCCTTCACACGGTTTGGGGGGTGGGATATAAATTCGACGAATCGGTGAAGCACGATGAAACTTAAATATATGTATCAGCTGCTTATTAGCCATATAGGAGTTTTAGTCATTGCATTCTTGATTTTGAGCTTTTCCTTTGCAAAATATGTTGAAAACTATGTTTATCAAAATAAAGTAGAAGAATTGATTGCCTACGGCCAAAACATTTTACATGATTATAGCCGCGATAATTGGGGTGGAAACCGGATTTTGGATCAGTACCGGCAGGTGCTGAGGACACGAAATATTATGTTCAGTGTGTTTAATCAACAAGGCGAAATTTTTTATCCGGAAGCTGGCTTTTTCCCGCGGTTCACAATGTCAGAAAAAGAATGGGAGAGTTTGGAGGATGGCAAAATTGTCGTGGTCAAGCAAGATTTAAAACGGTTTGATCAGGCGGTATCCTTCGTTTCTTTGCCATTCATCGTGAACGGGGAGCTGATGGGAGGAGTTCTCCTAGTTTCGCCGATAAGCGGTTCAAGAGAGACCATCAGCGACATTAATCAGTTTTTATTTTATACAATTTTAATTTCGTTGACGGTTTCATTTTTGCTAAGCGGTCTTTTATCGAAGCTGCATGTTCGGAGAATTCAGAGGATTCGTGAAGCAACGTCAATGGTGTCATCTGGAAACTATGACGTCCAGGTGAATGCCTCCAAAATCGATGAAATTGGTGAACTGGCAAGCGACTTTAATGAAATGGTAAAAAAGCTTAAAGCTTCTCAGGAGGAAATAAGCAGGCTTGAAAAAAGAAGGAGACAGTTTATTGCAGATGTTTCTCATGAGTTGAAAACTCCTCTTACAACGATCAGCGGTGTCATTGAAGGATTAAAAAGCGATATGATTCCTGAAGAAGAAAAAGAAAGAGGCATTCAATTAGTAAGCCAAGAGGCAAAAAGGCTGATTCGGCTAGTTAATGAAAATTTGGACTATGAAAAAATTCGGTCGAATCAAGTAAAGCTAAATATAGAACCTATACAGTTAATTGATGTGTTTGAAATTGTGAAGGAACAGCTTCTTTCACAAGCTGAGGAGAAAAATAACATTATGATCATTGAAGCGGATGAAAATGAAATCATTTATGCTGATTATGATCGCCTCATTCAAATTTTGATCAATATTGTTAAAAATAGCATTCAGTTTACACAAAACGGAAAAATATTTTTGCGTGGGAAACCTGGATATAAGGAAACAATCATTGAAATCGAAGATACCGGGATCGGAATGGACGAAAAAGAAATTGAAAACATTTGGCAGAGATTTTACAAAGCAGATCTGTCAAGAACAAACAATAAATACGGGGAATTCGGGTTAGGACTCTCAATTGTGAAGCAGTTAGTGCTCCTGCATCAAGGAGAAATTAACGTGACAAGTAAAAAAGGCAAAGGAACGAAATTTGAGATTAAACTGCCTGTCAAAAGCTAAAGAATCTTGTAGAAGGGATTGGATAATACATGGAGCTTGAATTTCATCGTTCGCCCAATAAATATATCGGGGGAGTATCGATCAAAGTGGAGGATCTTAAGAGATCTATTGCGTTTTACCACAATTTATTGGGGTTTAAAATATTAGAGCAAAAGGAAAATAAAGTCGTTTTTTCTGCTGATGGAAAGAAGCCGCTATTGATTGTCGAACAACCGGATAATGTAATAAGAAAACAAGTCCGGACGACAGGGTTATATCATTTTGCGATTTTATTGCCGGAAAGGAAAGATTTAGCTAATGCCCTTTATCATCTCATTCAAATGAACTATCCGCTGCAGGGTGCTTCCGATCATTTGGTCAGTGAAGCGGTCTATTTGGCAGACCCGGATGGAAACGGCATTGAAATTTATGCTGATCGAAAGTCGGCGAATTGGGAATGGAATCAAAATCAAGTTGTGATGGACACGATTCCGTTAGATATAAACGATTTATTTTCTGAAAGAGATCCAGAGGGCTGGCAAGGGATGCCTGAAGCAACCATTATTGGTCATGTTCATTTGCATGTTGCCTATTTAGATGAAGCAGAACAATTTTATTGTAAAGGCCTCGGTTTTCAAATGACATCAAAATATGGATCTCATGCATTATTTATTTCTAGCGGCAAATACCATCACCATATTGCGTTAAATACTTGGAACGGTATAGGGGCTCCAAAGCCTCCTGAGAATAGTGTCGGGCTTAAATGGTTCACAATCATTTTGCCGAATAAGGAAGAAAAAGATCAGGTGATCAAGAGATTAAAAGAAATAAATGCACGTATAACTGAAAAAGATGGAAAAATATACACAATTGATCCTTCCGGAAATCAAATTGAAATAACGACAGCTCATTAAAAATCGATCATGAACATGGACGCATTGGCGTCTTTTTTTTGTGCAAATTTTTCTTGCATTAAGAATAAAAAAACGAAAAATGCAAATATTAACAAGAAATAAAAATGCTGGAGTTAAGCAAAAATGAAATTCAAAAAGATGCTTTTATTTGCTGTTGTTTTGTTGTTGTTATCCGGCTGCTGGAACCGAAGAGAATTAAACACGATTGCCATTCAAGTGGGTTTAGGGATCGATAAAGAAGGAGACCAGTATGTGGTGACCTCGCAAATAGTAAACCCTAGTCAAATTGCCATGCTGATGAGTAAAGGGGATAAAACTCCTGTTATGACTTATCAAGAGAAAGGTCACACCATCATTGAAGCTATACGGCGAATGACCACTGCTGTTCCAAGGAGAATTTACTCTTCTCATTTGCGGATTTTAGTAATCGGTGAGGAATTAGCAAAAGAGGGAATTGGGGAGGTGCTTGATCTTTTGTCACGCGATCATGAAATGAGAACAGATTTTTATATAACTGTTGCAAAGGATGCCAAGGCAGGGGATATTTTAAAAGTTTTAACAGCGTTAGAAGATATCCCGGCGAACCAGCTTTTTAATTCTCTTGAATTATCAGATAAGCAATGGGCGCCGACAATATCTGTAACTCTTGATCAATTGTTATCGGATTTAAGCAGCGAAGGGATCGAAGTGAAACTGACAGGAATATCAGTAGAAGGCAATCAGCAAGTCGGTGAAACGAAAGCCAATTATGAACAAATTGACCCTGAAGCAAAATTAAAATTTAAAGGAATCGCTTTGTTTCACCAAGACCGATTAATAGGCTGGCTGGATGAACAACAGAGCAGAGGACTTCATTATATTATCGGCAAAGTACATCGAACGATCGAAGAAATTTCATGCAAGAATGACGGAAAGATAAGCATTGACATTTTTTCTGCAAAAAGTCAGCTAAAAACAAAAATGCATAAAGGCAATCCCGTTGGTGAAGTTCATATCGAGGCTCAAGGAAATGTAGCGGATGTACAATGCAAGAATCTCACAATAACAAATACAAAAACGATAAGGAAGATAGAAAAAAAGACGGAAGAAAAAATAAAACAAGAAGTTGAAAAAGTTCTTTCGAATGTTCAGCAAAATTACCGAGTCGATGCTTTCGGTTTTGGAAAATCATTGTATCGGGACGATTATAAAAATTGGAAAAAAATAAAAAAACATTGGAAGGAAACGTTCACTGAACTTCCAATAAAAACTACTGTTGATGTCAAAATTCGAAGAACAGGCACGATCAACAATCCTCCGCTTCACAAGCTGGAGGATTGAGAGCAGGGAAATGGAAGGAATTTTATATGGAAAAAGCAAAAATCGATGGGTTACAGATGTTTTCATTTATGTTTTTGTTTCAATTTGGAAGTCTGATTGTCACAGGGCTAGGATTGGAAGTAAAGCAAAATAATTGGATCGCCGTGTTAGTTGTTTCCGGAATTAACATTCTCCTTATTTTATTGATTTACGGTCCAATTTATAATCGTTTTCCAAACCTCACCTTGACAGGAATATTTTTGGAAAACACAGGGAAAATTGTTGGTACAGTGCTTTCAATCATATATAATTTTTATTTTATCTTAATCGCCGGCTTTATATTGCGGGATACTGGGGATAACATGATTAAATATCTTTTGCCTGAAACGCCTATTGAAGTGGTTTTATTGATGGGAGTTTTACTTATTTCTTATTCATGCTTTTTAGGAATTGAAGTGTTCGCAAGAGTTGCCCAGCTGCTTTTCTTTATCATGATCACTCTAGGGATAATGGGAAATTTTTTAGTGTTTGCCTCCGGAATTGTTGATCCAATACATCTTTTGCCAATTTTAGAAGATGGCTTATTTCCTTTAATCAAAGCGGTGTTTCCGTCTATCATTTCTTATAGCGAAATGGTTGTCTTTTTCATGATACTTCCATACTTAAACAAACCTCAGAACGGTGTGCGAATTGGAACGTTATCGGTTTTATTCAGCGGTTTGGCCGTCTCATGGACTTTTGCATTAACTATTGCAGTGCTTGGGGTGTACGGAACGGAATTAGCCGATCTCCCTTTGCTTAATACAGCCCAAAAAATCAATGTCGGCGACTTTTTTCAGAGAATGGATCCGATTGTCATTTTAACTTTATTTATCGGCCTTTTCGTAAAATTAAATATTTTTTTTTATGCAGGAGTTGTAGGAATGGCGGAGCTGTTTAAAAAACAAAAGCACCAGCCTTTTATACTGCCTGCAGCGATCATGATTTTTGTCATTGCAATTGTAAGTGTGGAAAATGAGATCGAGAAAAAAGAGCTTTTTAAGGAAAAGCTTCCATTGTTCATTGAGCTGCCGATTTTAATTATTATTCCTTGTATATTGCTGGTGATCATAGCCATTCGCGGCAAATGGCAAAAAAGAAAGCATCTACAACCTTATTCAAAAGGATCGATGAAGGATGAATGAATTTTTGGTAATAGGTGCATTATTATTAAGTCCCCTTCTGACATATGTGATCGTGTTATTAACTATTCGCCCTCTTATTAAAAAGGCTGTTTCATCATTTACAAAAATTCTCATGGGTGATCCTTATGCGGAAAATGTCTGGGAAATGGTCAGTGCCTTTACGCGGATAAGCCCAAGGATTGTCGTTGAGAACAGCTTGAGGGCTGCAGAAGGGAAAATTATTGACCGCCCGTTTGGTAGCCCGCGAAAATTTCTAAACTTTGACGGACTTGTTTTTTCACCCGCTCAGCTCGCTGTTTTTCCAGCAAAAGAGGACGCAAAAGTGGAAATGAAAACGGTTATTGGTCCCTTGGCCAAAAAACCTCTCACAATTGATATACCTGTTTTGCTTGGCGGGATGGCATATGGTCTTGGCGTAAGCGAACAAGTTCGAATTGCCCAAGCCTGGGGAACAGCCGTTGTCGGAACAGCCTGTAACATAGGTGAAGGGGGATTTTTACAAGAGGAACGTGAACGGGCAAAGCATTTGATCGTTCAATACCACACTGCGAATTGGGGGAAAAATGCAGATGTATTAAAACAGGCAGATGCTGTGGAAATCCATATTGGGCAAGGAGCTTCAGCTGCTGTCCCGGCAAGAATTTCACCTGAATTTTTGCAAGGAAAAGCCCGTGATATATTAGGTTTAAAACCGGATGAGACCGCAGTTATTCCAAGAAGATTCAATGAATGGAACAGTCCGAACGATTTAAGAAAGGTTGTAAAAGAATTAAAACAACTCACTGGAGGAGTCCCGATCGGAATCAAAATTTGTGCAAGCAACAGGCTTGAAGAAGATATTGAATACGGACTTTTGGCAGGTGTGGATTTTATTTCGATTGATGGCGGTCAGGCAGGTACAAAAGGATCGGCGCCGATCATACAAGATGATTTCGGATTGCCGACGATTTATGCATTGACTAGGGCTGTCCACTATATAACAAAGAGAGAAATGAAAGGAAAAGTGAGCTTATTGATTGGCGGCGGAATCAATACTCCCGGGGATGCATTGAAGGCTTTGGCGCTTGGAGCAGACGCTGTTTATATAGGAACTGCTGCTTTATGGGCAATGACGCATACACAGGTCGTAAAAACAATACCATTTGAGCCACCGACGGTATTGGCCTTTTATAGCGGAAGAATGGCGGATCAATTTAATAAAGAGGAGGCAGCATATTATTTATCTAATTTTTTAACGTCATTTTCGGAAGAAATACAGGTCGCTGTCAAAGGTTTAGGGAAAACAAATGTTCATGATGTGAACCAAAGTGATCTTGTCGCACTTGATGAAACAACAAGTAAAATCACAAAAGTCCCTTTAGCATTTGACCCAAATGAGACCGCTCATATGACTGGAAGCAAAAATTGATTTCGACTATTTCTTGTTTAGTACGTGGCTAAATCTTAACGCATGTTCAATTTCATCAGTCATGGCTCTAAAGAAAGCATCTCGAATCATTGGATCTTGTGTAGATAAATAATTATCGCGGTATGTCTCATATGCTTCCAATTCTTGTTCATAAGCGATCCGCAGACCTTCTTGGAAATTTCGGAATCGAGTTATTTTTGTTTGATAAACCGGTTTTTTTCCTGTTAATGTTTGATAAAGCTGCGTGAATGTTCGTAAATGTATTTTTTCGTCTTCTAGCGCATGTTCAATTGCCTGTCTCTGTTCAGAAGTTGCCGCCGCCTTTGCCAATCTTGTGTAAAAATCAATGGCACTTGCTTCAGAAGAAATTCCGTTTAAGATAGCCTTCAGTATATTGTCAATGGAGCTGTTATATCTATTTTGTCTAATGAAGCTGTGGTCGTAAACTGGATAATAGTAGTTTGCATAATGTGTATTAGCATACATGCAAATATCCCGCCTTTCATTTTTCTTATGTCAGTGTATTCAGATATAGAGAAAAAGTGATGAATTAGGTGAAATCGAGACGTGTCGGAAACAAATTTTTGTTAAAAACTAAATTCTTATTGACTTAAAACGAAAGAGGTTATATAATCATTTTCAAAATTATTTACTAAATAAATTATTTTCAGATAAGAAAAGCAAAGAAAAGGAGCAGTAAAAGAGGCCGGTGGCGCATAGAGAGCTGACCCGCAGGCTGAAAGGTCAGTCGTTCACCACTCTTTGAAGGTCACCTTGGAGCTTTGTTTTAGAAATAGCGCAAGCTAAAGTATAAAGCAACGGTTCTTCCGTTATCAAGAAAAGTCATGTACGTGACTTGCTGAGTCTGTATTTCGCGAGGAATACAGAAAAGTTGAGTGGTACCGCGAAAAACTCGCCTCAACAATCCAATATTTCTTTTTGGATTGGGGCGAGTTTTTATTTTGATAATTTCATATGAAAAAGGTGAGGAAAAGGAGCAGTAGAAGAGAGCGATGACGTATTAGAGAGCTGACCCATAGGCTGAAAGGCCAGCCGTTATCTCTCTTTGAAGATCGCCTTGGAGCCTTGTTTTAGAAATGGCTTTTTGCCAAAGTATAAAACAACGGATCTTCCGTTACGAAGAAAGTCATCTATGTGTGACTTGCTGAGTCTGTATTCTGTGAGGAATACAGAGAAGCTGGGTGGTACCGCGAAGCATCTCGCCCCAGCAATCAACCGATGTTTTATGCGTTGGTGATTGCTGGGGCATGTTTTTTTAATTGGCTATTTCGCCATGCTGCCCGCTAAAAGAAAAGCCCGATTTAGCCAATCAAGCATTCAATAAAAATTGGCAACCAAATAGGTCTAGTCAGCAGCGCACAATAAAATTAAAATAATGAGAAAGGATGGATGAACATGAATCAAGTTATTGAATTTATTAAATCGGACCGGTTAAAAGAAAAGCCTGATCTTGAATCGTTAGGATTTGGAAAACATTTTACAGACCATATGTTTATATTGGATTATAATAAGGTGCAAGGGTGGCATTCCCCTCGTATAGTGCCGTTTGAACCGTTGGTGCTCTCGCCGTCAGCAATGGTATTTCATTACGGGCAAGCAATTTTTGAAGGGCTGAAAGCTTATAAAACGAATGACGGCCGCACATTGTTATTCAGACCGGATAAAAATATAGAGCGATTGAACCGCTCTTGCGAACGAATGTGTATTCCGCCCATTGACCCTGATCTAGTATTGGAAGCCATTGTGCGGCTTGTTGAAGTGGAAAGAGATTGGATTCCAAATAAAGAAGGCACTTCTTTATATATCAGACCGTTCATCATTGCAACGGAACCATATTTAGGAGTTAGACCAGCAAGCGAATACAAGTTTATGATTATCCTGTCGCCAGTTGGAGCTTACTATTCAGGCCGTCAGCTCGTTCCTGTAAAAATTTATGTTGAAGATGAATATGTTCGCGCTGTACCGGGAGGAGTTGGTCATGTTAAAACTTCCGGAAACTATGCAGCTAGCTTATACGCCCAAAAAAAAGCGGAGGAATTAGGATACGATCAGGTGCTCTGGCTCGATGGAAAAGAAAATAAATATGTAGAAGAAGTTGGAAGCATGAACATTTTCTTCAAAATCAACGGTGAAGTGTACACGCCAAAATTAAACGGAAGCATTTTGAGCGGTATAACAAGAGACTCCGTTATCCAGCTAGTGAAAGATTGGGGAGTACCGGTGCATGAAGAACGCATTTCAATAGAAGATATCTTCAATGCCTACAAAAACGGGGAATTGGAAGAAGTTTTCGGAACAGGAACAGCAGCGGTAATTTCGCCGGTCGGAGAGCTGAAATGGAATGAGCATAAAATGCTATTGAATAATTCTGAAACAGGCGAGTTTTCTAAAAAGCTTTATGAAACGATCACGAACATTCAATACGGAAAAGCGGAAGACAAGTTCGGCTGGACGAAAGAGGTATAATTCAATTTTATATTGATTTCAAATAAAATTTATTAAGGTGCCATCCATCTTTATTTGCTTTCGAATCAGAAATATTGGCAGTGTCAAAAAATTGTTTTTAGGTAAGAATGGAACAGAAAATGGAGAGGAGATAGATGATTGATTAAAGCTGTTTTTTTTGACTTAGATGATACACTTCTTTGGGATGAAAAAAGCGTCAGCGACACATTCCAATATGTTTGCACCACAGCCGAAGAACAATACGGGGTTGATTCAAAACAGCTTGAGGAAGCGGTTCGTCAAGAAGCGAGAAAATTGTATGAATCTTATGAAACATATCCATTTACAAAAATGATTGGCATCAATCCGTTTGAAGGCCTTTGGGCGAATTTTAGCGAAATCGTGCACGAACAGTTTGGGAAGCTTAATCAATTGGCGCCTGTTTACAGAAAAGCTGCTTGGACGAACGGTTTGAAGGCGGTCGGTATAGATGATGCTGAATTCGGGGAAAAGCTGGCTGAGCTTTTTCATGCAGAACGGCGCAAAAGACCGCTCGTATATGAAGATACATTTGAAGTATTAGAACGGCTGAAACAAAACTATCGTTTGCTTCTTTTAACAAACGGGGATCCAAGCCTGCAAAAAGAAAAGATTGCTAGTGTTTCTGCTCTCTCATCGTATTTTGAGCATATTGTCATTTCAGGTGAGTTCGGCAAAGGTAAGCCTGATCCGTCAATTTTTGAACACGCACTAAACTTAATGGGTGTTCAAAGCAATGAAGTGGTAATGGTTGGAGACAAACTGAGTACTGACATACTTGGGGCATCACGGACAAATATCCGGTCTGTTTGGATTAATCGAAAGCAGTTGGAGCTTAGCGGAGAAGTCACTCCAGACTATGAAATCAGCCAATTAAGAGATTTATTGACGGTTTTAGAGGATTTAAAAAAGGAATAGAAATATTTTGATAGGAAAAGAATGAGGCTGGACTGGATGAAAAAACATCCGAAGTCCAGTTTTTTTAGATTCGTGCTTTTTATGAAAGGGCTGTCCAGAAAATCAAATCGCCATTGAAAACAAAAAATCATAAACACCGATATATCAACGTTTCTAAAACATTAATGGGGGCGTCTATAAGCCGTAAAAACGACTTATTAGACACCCCCAGCGGCTTTTTCTTTATTTAAGATGCGAGCCTAAAAATTCTTTCACTTCCTCAGGTGTTTTTGCGTATGCGCTGTGCAGATGAGCGATTTTTTCGTTGTTTTTAAAAATTAAAATGCTTGGAATTCCCATTACTTGATATTTTTCAGCTAGGTCGGGGAATTGATCTTTATTGATCTCATACCATTCATATTGACCGTATTCTTCTAAAATGTCGCCGATAAACATGTCCATTCTTTTGCAATCAGGGCACCAATCGGCAAAAAACTTGATGATGGTTTCTTGATTGCTCTGAATCACTTGTTCAAACTGTTCTGCTGTCTCTATTGGCTTCATTGGATAACCCCTCCTTCCTTCGTATTTATTTTAATTCATGGTAAAGAAGAAGTGAATTTTTTTCTCCCGCAAATAAATTGTTCGGCAATGATAACAAAAACAACCTATATAATGATAAAATAAAACAGATGATTTTTTTCAAAACGGGAGGAAAAAATAAATGGCAATCAAACTGGCGCTTGTATATGGGGGCAAATCTGCCGAGCATCAAGTATCATTACAAACAGCTCGGGCAGTAATAAACGCTCTCGATAAAAATAAATTTGACATATATCCAATTTACATTACGGAGCAAGGGCAATGGGTAAAAGGAAAGCAATTGAACGGTCCAGTTGAAAGAGTAGAAGACTTGAAGTTTCTAGCGGGAAATTCCGAAGCTGGAGAAAAAGGTGAACATTTGCCGGTACCTTTCAGTCAAGAACTATTTAACGCTCCAGGAAGCGCTGATCCAGTCCATGTCGTATTTCCGCTATTGCATGGACCGAATGGTGAAGATGGAACGATACAAGGAATGCTGGAATTGCTGAATATACCTTATGTTGGGAATGGAGTTTTGGCTTCAGCAGCGGGAATGGATAAAATCATTATGAAAAATTTATTTGCCCAAGCAGGACTTGCTCAGGCAAAGTACGTTTGGTTTACGAACAAAGACTGGGAAAAAGATAAAGAGGAGGTTTTTCAAAAAGTCGAGGAGCAGCTCGGATATCCTTGCTTTGTAAAGCCAGCCAATCTCGGTTCAAGCGTAGGTATCAGTAAGGCAAAAGATCGGCAATCGCTCATTCAATCTATTGAAGAAGCGTTTCTGTATGATCGGAAGCTGATTATTGAAGAAAGTATTGATGGAAGGGAAGTTGAAATCGGAGTAATTGGAAATGATGAACCGATCTGCTCTGTTGTTGGGGAAATTGCTCCGAAAAAAGAGTTTTACGATTATAAAGCGAAATATGAAGACGGAGATACGGAACTCATTATTCCAGCTGACATAACGGAAGAGCAATATGAACAAATCAAGAAAATGGCGCTGAAAGCATTTAAAGCTATCGATGGTTCTGGACTTGTTCGGGCAGACTTTTTCTTGAGAAAAGACGGAACACCGTTGATCAATGAAGTGAACACAATGCCTGGATTTACGCCGTTTAGCATGTTCCCTCTTTTATGGAAGCACAGCGGCATCGATTATCCGGCGTTGATTGAAAAATTGGTTCAGCTTGGAATCGAGCGATATGAACTAAAACAGAGAATCAAGTATACTATTTAAAGATCGTTCTTAGGGCGGCTGTGTAAAGCCGCCTTTTGAAAGGAGAACAAAAAAGCATGATAAAACGGCAATTATCAGCAATTAAGCAGATGGCAAACAACGCAGAATTAAAAGAGGAATTTGAGAAGATTACCATCGAAGGAGTAACGACTGATTCGCGGAATGTCCGTAAAGGAAACTTATTTGTACCCATTATTGGCGAAAAGTTTAATGGACATGACTTTGTCGAGAAAGCGTTCGAAAATGGTGCTCATGCCTCCTTATGGTCTAGATCAGTCCCGAATCCGCCGCAAGACAAACCATTGATCATTGTCGACGACACCTTGGCAGCATTGCAGCAGATTGCTTCTCACTATTTGTTGGCAGTAAACCCAAAAGTAGTAGGGATTACAGGCTCTAATGGCAAAACAACGACAAAAGATATGATCGCATCGGTTGTGGGCACTCGGTATCGCGTGCATAAAACGAAAGGGAATTTCAATAACCATATCGGTCTGCCTTTAACAATATTAGATATGCCTGAAGATACAGAGGTGGCCGTATTAGAAATGGGCATGAACGCTAAGGGAGAAATTGAATTATTATCATCAATTGCACGTCCTGATATAGCCGTCATTACCAATATCGGCGATGCTCATTTACAAGATTTAGGCTCTCGTGAAGGGATTGCGGAAGCAAAGCTTGAAATTATAAAGGGTTTAAAAGAGAATGGAACGCTCATTTATCATGGTGATGAGCCTTTGCTAAAAAAAGATTATTCATGTCAAACCGTAACGTTTGGAGAAAATAAAAACAATAATCTTTTTCCGACATCAATGGAGCTGTTGGGTGAAGGAACACGGTTTCGCGCCAATATAGCTGAACAGCCTTTTTTTATCCCTGTTTTAGGCCGTCACAATGTTTTAAACGCATTGGCAGCGATCGCTGTTGGAGAACTCCTAAAGATCGGACTGGATCGTATTGAAAAAGGGCTTCGCGATTTGAAAATAACAAACATGAGACTTGAATTGATTCAAACGAAGAACGGTCTGTCCATCATAAATGATGCATATAACGCGAATCCTACAGCGATGAAAGCAGCCATTGATCTAGTCCATGGTCTAAAAGGATATTCGCAAAAAATTCTTGTCTTAGGGGATATGCTGGAGCTTGGCGAAAGAGAAGTTGAACTTCATCAAGAAGTAGGAATGATGCTGTCTGATCAAGAAATTGATCACCTCTTTACATTTGGAAAGCTCGGAAAAGAAATTGCCGTTGGTGCAAAGAAAGTTATAGATGAAAGAAAAATTCATGTGTTTTTTGACAAAGATGAACTAATTCATGAATTAAAGAAAGCTGCAGGCTCAAAAGATCTTGTGTTAGTGAAAGCGTCTAGAGGAATGAAGCTGGAAGATGTTGTTCATGCATTAATGGAAGAATAAAATAAAACATCATTTTGCTTGTGCTTTTGTTTTTATGCTTTTTTATCTATAGTGCGGTAAGTTGAAATAGATTGATGGAAATGGTATGATAACACCTGCGGTGAATGGATAAAAATCCCTATGCGTACTTTCCAGCAAAAAATCGGAGTTTACACTGATTCTCACGACTATGATAAGCTTACAGTTTCTAGAAAATACGCACAAGAGCCTTTTTATCCAGCAGCGCTTAATAAAAGTCTTAAAGGAGTTTGGAAAAATTGACAAATTTGTTTCACCAGTTCGGGTTGAGTCCGGAGCTGTTAAAATCAATAAAAAGAATGGGCTTTGAAGAAGCGACTCCCATTCAAATGCAGGCGATCCCTTTAGGCTTGAACAATAAAGACATCATTGGACAAGCGCAAACAGGGACAGGAAAAACAGCAGCTTTTGGCATCCCTTTAGTAGAAAAAATTAATGTTCATGATTCAGCTGTTCAAGCGATCGTGATAGCCCCAACACGGGAACTTGCTATACAAGTATCAGAAGAGTTATATAAAATCGGCTATGATAAACGGACAAGAGTATTGCCGATTTACGGAGGCCAGGACATTTCCAGACAGATTCGGGCTTTGAAGAAGCCTCCCCACATCATTGTTGGAACACCTGGAAGGTTATTGGATCACATACGGCGCAATACACTGCGGCTTGATTCTGTGCACACTGTCGTTTTAGATGAAGCGGATGAAATGCTCAACATGGGGTTTATTGATGATATTGAGCACATTCTTTCAAATATTCCTAGGGAGCGTCAAACCCTTCTATTTTCGGCGACAATGCCTGGTCCAATTAAATCAATTGCAGAACGTTTTATGAAAAATCCGACTCATGTCCGTGTAAAAGCGAAAGAAGTAACGGTTCCAAATGTGCAGCAATATTATTTAGAAGTGCCTGAAAAACAAAAATTTGAAGTTTTGACAAGACTTCTTGATCTGCAATCACCGGAGCTTGCGATTGTGTTTGGCAGGACAAAGCGCCGAGTGGACGAACTTTCTGAAGCATTAAATGTCCGCGGCTATTCAGCAGAAGGAATTCATGGCGATTTAAGCCAAGCGAAACGCTTATCTGTTTTGAACAAATTTAAAAATGGAGCCATTGATGTACTTGTTGCAACAGACGTAGCAGCCAGAGGGCTTGATATATCTGGTATCACCCATATATATAATTTTGATGTACCTCAAGACCCTGAAAGCTATGTGCATAGAATTGGAAGAACAGGACGGGCTGGGAAGTCAGGAAAAGCGATGACGTTTATAACCGCAAGGGAACGCGGTATTTTGGAAACCATTGAGCATACAACAAAAAGAAAAATGGATCGAATGCGTCCTCCTACTTTAGATGAAGCACTAGTAGGAAAACAAAAAATGACGGTCGAAAAAATTTGCTCTGTAGTGGAAACTGAAAATTTAGATCAGTATAAAAATTTTGCTGCGGAGCTATTGGAAAAATATGATTCCGTCCCATTGCTTGCAGCAGCTATTAAAATGTTAACGAAGGAGCCGGATACGACACCTGTAAAATTGACGGAGGAACCTCCTCTCCCTATGAAGAAAGAAAAAAGCAGAAATAAACGAAAGCTTGATTTAAAAAACAAACGGGTTGGACGGAAACGCTCCTTTCATTCAGCAAGATCGACAAAAGGATCGGCTAGCCCAAAATAATTGGAATGAAAAAGAATAATCAGACATGGAAAAAGAGGCATTCCAAAACTTGGAGCTGCCTCCTTTTTATATATTTGAAACTTTTTGCCTAAATGAAACGTAATTTTTTACAGAAGGAGACAAGGGAGGGAAAAACTTGCGGCGCGAACCACAAAATCGCATTAGTCCTAAAGCTGTTACTGTATGGAAGATCACTGCGGCTATTTGGAGCATCGTTGAGTTGCTGGTGATCATAGGCATATCCTTATTGATATTTTTTTTCAACTGGCCGAAATGGATTATTCCTATATTGGCAATTATTTGGTTGGTGTCTTCTATTTGTTCCATTTTCATTTTTCCAAATATTCGGTTGAAAATATGGCGATATGAAGTTCATGAGAATGAACTGGATTTGCAGCATGGATTGTTTACAGTTACCCGTGTGCTTGTTCCAATGGTGAGAGTTCAGCATGTAGATACCTCACAAGGACCGATTTTAAGAAAATATAACTTGGCGACTGTAACTATTTCCACTGCAGCAACGGTTCACGAGATTCCTGCCCTGGAAATGGAAGAAGCGGATCAGCTTCGCGATTATATCTCGAAATTGGCACGGGAGGCGAAGGATGATGTATGATCAGAAAAGATTGCATCCCGTAGCTGTTTTAGTGAAAATTGCGAAGGCGATTAAAGAAATTATAGTAACGAATATTTTCTTGTTTGTCACAAACATAGGAAACATCCGGTCGTTTTTATTGATCGGAACGATTCTAGCACTTATACTCACGATCATTTCCAGTGTGTTAAATTGGTTGAAATTTACTTATCGCATTGAAGAAAATGAATTTCGTGTTGAGCAGGGCGTTTTTTTAAAAAAAAATCGATATATACCGATTGAAAGAATTCAATCCATAAATGTAACCGCCGGTTTCATCCAGCGCCTCTTCGGTGTAGTGAAGCTTGAAATCGAAACAGCGGGCGGCATGGGCGAAGCAGAGGTTGAACTTAGCGCCATACGGAAAGAAGAGGCAGAACAGATTCGGACAATCATCAAGGAGCAAAAAAGACAAATAGCACAAGGAGAAGCAGAGCAAGACAAACTGGAAGAAGGAAGGGTTCTTTACAAAATAAGCTTTAACGAACTGCTTATTACTGCAGCAACTTCAAGCGGCTTAGGGGTTGCTCTGTCAATCGTAGCCTTTTTAAGCCAATTTGATGAAATTATTCCGTACGAAAAAATATTTGACAAGCTGGAATGGATTGTCCATGCAAGTGTGACGATGATTGTCATCTTATGTTTGATTGGTTTGATCATTGCGTGGATTATAAGCTTTATCGGGGTTTTACTCCAGTACGGAGATTTTACAGTTCGAGAAGAAGCCGGACAGATTATTATTTCAAGTGGCATTTTTGAAAAAAAACAGATTTCTATACCAATAGATCGTATTCAAGCAATTAAAGTAACAGAAAATTGGCTGCGCCAGCCTTTTGGATATGCAACTGTACATATTGAATCGGCGGGAGGCGGAAGTGACAAGGATGTCGAGACCATTTTGTTTCCGTTAATTCGGAAGAAACAAGTTAAAGAAAAGGTTGAAAGCTTTTTTCATTTGACGATAAACGAGACACTGCACCCGGTTCCGCGGCGTGCGCTGTCCAGATTTTTGCTCCGTATGCTGATTTTATCACTTCTCATAGCCGTCCCTTTATGCTTGTTTTTTAAACCATGGGGCTACTTATCACTTATTCTCATTCCTTTTGCACTGGTGCTCGGATATTTTCAATATAAAGATACAGGTTGGTATTTAAATGGAAAAGAATTGACGCTGTCTTTCCGCGTGTTGAATAAGACAACCGTCTTTTTCGAAAAAAAGCGGATTCAATCATTGGAATTGAAACAATCCTATTTTCAGAGACAAAAAGATCTGACTTCTGTTCAGTGCAGTATTATTTCCAAGTCTACTGGAAGCTTTTTTGCTGTTAAAAACCTCGAGGAAAAGGACGGAATGGGAATTTATAAATGGTTTTCAAGAAGAAGTGAAGGACAAGTTTAGAAGCTCCCATCTCTCATGTGGATGGGAGTGATTTAAATTTTTACAACACATATAAAATAGCCGCAAGTATAAAAACGAAAACAAAAATCCATATCGACCATTTTTTGAAAAATAATTTCATTCCTTCCTGCCGAACCGGTTGATGATAATACGTATAATGAATGAAGCTTGGTTTTTTGCGGACAAACACTTTACCTAGCAAAAATCCAGCCAGAAGTCCTGTTACATGTGCAACTACATTGATATGGGCATCAATAAAGGACAGTACGAGAGCTATGGCTGTAACCGTTAAGATCATTTGAGAGTTTTTTTGATCCATATATTCCTTTCGGAAAAAACAGATGAACATGTACGTGCCCAAAATGCCAAAAATCGCCCCTGAAGCTCCTGCATGAGAATAATCCATTGGCATGATCAAATAGGTTGCAATGTTGGCTATAATGCCTGATGCACTGTAAATGACCAGAAAATAAATTGACTTTACCATTCGTTCCAGCGGCGGGGCAAAAATAATAAGTGTGATTGTATTAAACAAAAGATGGGAAAAGCTAGTATGCAAAAAAATTGGTGTAATGAGCCGCCACCATTCCCCTGAATGAACCCCTGCATTGTATCCGGTTAAAAAAGAAAATAGAAGCGTAAAAATTGGGAAAGAAAGTTTCATCATAATCCATAACACAACATGTATGCAGCTTATGATCGTGACAGCAGGATAAAGGCGAATAAAAGTGTGAAGGCTTTCTGTTCTGCGAAACATGTGAATTCTCCTTTTCAACAGGACAAGTATTCTATAATCATTTGTATGATTTTCAATTTATAAATAGTACAGTAGAAAATTAAAGGGATGTGATGGTGTGATCGTTGGGATTGGACTTGATATCGTTGAAATGGACAGGATGAAAGATATTATGGAGCGGAGATCCAACATTATTGACAGAATCTTATCGTTTCGCGAAAAGGAAATCTTTAATAAATTGCGGGATTCAAGACAATTGGAGTTTTTGGCAGGCAGATTTGCCGCTAAAGAAGCATTTAGCAAAGCATTAGGGACAGGAATCGGAAAGACAGTGGGCTTTTTAGATATTGAAATTTTACATGATGAAAAAGGGAAACCGATCATTGTGCAAAATATTACATCAGACCGGGTGTTTGTGACAATCACTCATTCAAAAAATTTTGCTGCTGCACAAGTAATCATTGAAAGCCTGTCAAGCTAGTCTGCATATTTGCTGACCTTGCCTCATATAGTTGTAATGCGGTAGGGGAGACAAGTCAGAAATTGTTCACTGACTCTTCAAAACTTCCTAGTGACGCTAATTGAGGCAAAGGGGTTGAAAAATTTGACGAGAGGCGTAAAGCTCGTGATTGTCTGTCTGCTTTTTGTGGGATTAATATCTGCATGTGGCGTAAAATCAAAAGAAGACGTTTCAAGTGCATTGAACAAAAAAATTGAAGAATTAAAAGGCTATAAGGTGAACGCCAAAATGACGATCAAAACAGCGGAAGAGCCGCATGTGTATGAAGTGGAAATTTGGCACAAAAAGCCCCATTATTATCGAGTGCTATTAAAAAATGATGACAGGGATCAAAGCCAGATTATTTTAAGAAATGATGATGGGGTATTTGTTCTGACTCCTGCTTTGAACAAAAGCTTCCGTTTCCAAAGCAATTGGCCGCAAAATTCGAGTCAAGCTTACCTGTATGAATCGCTTGTCCAAGATATATTGAAGGATAAAGAAGCGAAATTCGAAGTCGGGGAAAAGAACTATGTATTTGAAACAAAAACCAATTATCAAAACAATCAAATGCTCCCATACCAAAAAATTGCATTTCATAAGAAAAATTTGACACCTTCATATGTGAAAGTGATGGATGTTGATCGGAATGCGCTTGTTTCTGTTGAATTTTCCAATTTTGAATCGAATCCAAAATTTGATAAAAATGCCTTTGAAATAGAAAAAACGATGTCCAATGCCCAAGTGGATATTCCTGTTTTGGCTCAATCAGCGAACAAACAATTTGCTGTTCTTTATCCGCTTAAGGAAGACTTGCCGGAAGGTGTCGATCTCGTCCAAGAAAAAGAGCTGAATACAGATAGCGGAAAACGAGTAGTATTAACTTACGGAGGCGAAAAATCATTTACTCTTATTGAGGAGCTTGCGGAAGTTTCACCAGTTACCTCTTCAGAATTTGTCAGCGGAGAGCTGGTCGACTTAGGGTTTGCAGTTGGAGCGCTGACCGACAATTCTTTAACATGGACATATAATGGTGTGGATTATATGCTCGCTTCAAACGAACTGACGCAAGAAGAAATGATTGCAGTTGCTCGTTCTGTACAAAGCCAATCAGGGAAGTAGTAAAATTGAGCGGCAAAAGAAACGATCTTCTGCCGCCTTTTTTATGTACTATTGTTTAAAAAGAAACAGTGATATAAAATAAACAAAACGATATCGTTGGAGATGAAATTAAGATGCAGAACTATTTCCGAGATACATGGGCAGAAATTAATTTAGATCATATTGAAGCGAACATTCATGGATTAAAGGAACATTTGCCGAATGAAACTGAAATTATTGCTGTTGTGAAAGCTAATGCTTATGGTCATGGAGATGTGGAAGTTGCCCAAGCAGCATTGTCAGCAGGTGCTGCTAAATTAGCAGTCGCTTTTCTAGATGAAGCATTGAAATTGAGACAAGCAGGAATAAAGGCCCCTATCCTCGTTTTAGGAGCGGTAAGACCAGAAGATGTTACAGTTGCAGGAGAAAATGGGATAAGTGTGACTGCCTATTCAGCTGAATGGCTGGAAAGTGCTGGGAAATATTTAGGGAAAACATCAGTCAACATCCACTTGAAATTAGACACAGGTATGGGACGGATCGGAATAAGAGATAAAAAAGAACTCGAACAAGCCATTTCGCTCATAAAGGGACAGCAGTTATGTCGATTAGAAGGTATATTCACTCATTTTGCCACAGCAGACGAACACGATACAGCATATTTTGAACAGCAATATGAACGTTTCCTGGAATTATTGCAAATCGTGGATACAGACGGTTTGATTATTCATTGTGCTAACAGTGCTGCGACTCTTCGCTTTCCAACAAAAACTTTTAATGCGGTTCGCTTTGGCATTTCCATGTATGGTTTGGCGCCATCGGAATTTATCAAAAGCACGCTGCCTTTTCCGTTATATGAAGCCTTTTCTTTACACTCAAAGATTGTTCATATTAAAAAAATAAAAAAAGGGGAAAAAGTAAGTTACGGAGCAACATACGCAGCGAAAGAGGAGGAATGGATTGGTACGGTTCCAATCGGTTATGCTGATGGATGGATTCGAAAATTGACTGGTTCGGAAGTTCTTGTCGATGGAAGGCGCGTTCCTATTATCGGGCGCATTTGCATGGATCAACTGATGATTAAGCTTCCGGAAAAAAAACCTGTCGGGACAAAAGTGACACTTATCGGTTCACAAGGCAATGACATGATTTCAGTTGATGAAGTGGCCAAACGGCTGGAAACGATTAATTATGAAATTCCATGCATGATCAATTGGCGGGTTCCTCGGATTTATATAAGAAATGGAGGCAAAACAAACGTAAGAAATCCTCTGCTTACTGAAAAATGAAGAAACTTGAATAAAATATTCATATCAATGCCGATAATATTGAAGAAATTATTTGAAAAATGGCTTTGCTTCAACGAATATAAATGTTAATATTAATATTGGAATAAAATGATTTCGGCTTTGTAGGAACGGTGGAGGTGTATTTTGGTGTCTGAATCCAGCTCAACAACGGAAATTATTGTTCGATTGCCACAAGCACTTGTTTCTGAATTAGATGGAATCGTGAAACAGGAAAACGGAAACAGAAGTGAATTTATTTATCAAGCAATGAAAATGTATTTGAGAGAGCGTAAAAAACGCCAAATTCGGGAGTCAATGAGACGCGGTTATATGGAAATGGCGAAGATCAATCTAAATATTGCATCGGAGGCTTTTCTGGCAGAGTATGAGGCTGAACACACCGTTGAACGCTTAGTTAGCGGGGGGTAATCTTTTGATTGTTAAACGCGGCGACGTTTATTTTGCTGATTTATCCCCTGTAGTTGGTTCAGAGCAAGGCGGCGTTCGTCCAGTTTTAATTATCCAAAATGATATAGGGAATCGTTTTAGTCCAACGGTGATCGTAGCCGCTATTACAGCACAAATTCAAAAAGCAAAATTGCCGACTCATGTTGAAATTGATGCGAAAAAATATGGATTTGAACGGGATTCGGTCATTTTGCTTGAGCAGATTAGAACGATTGATAAACAACGGTTAACGGATAAAATTACCCATCTTGATGATGAAATGATGGATAAAGTGGACGATGCCTTACAAATCAGTTTAGGGCTGATCGATTTCTAATATTTTTTACGTATATTTCAACGATCTTTTCAAAAGGACTGCCTGCAGGTAGAATGTTTAAGATAAATAAGATTGAAAAAATGTCCACAGTTGCGAAACTGTGGTATTTTTGATTTTTGCGCAAAAATGAACAGACGTGCTGACAAGCTGCATTCGCTTTTTTAAACGACGAAGCATTTAAAAACAGCATCTTCCATAGTCGAGAAGCGAAAGGAAGATTTGCCGCGTTCCCTTTATAAAATAGCTGTAAGCAATGAATGCGACAGCTTAGCAGATATTGTGGAAGAAAAATGATAAAAACGGGAACATATCTATAATTTTTTTTATTTTTCTATAAAAGTTGAAAAGGCAAAGTTTTTGAAAGGAGACATGCAACATGTCACTGAAAATTTCTGAAATAGTTGAATTTATCCGAATGCATCGCGACGAGATTATGAAGGATTGGATTGATCGCTTCAAGAAGGCTGATGCTCAATCAATTTCCGCTGAGTCTGATCAAATTGATCAAGCAATTGCTGCAGAATATGTGAATATTCTCATCGAATGGAGCAAAAACAAAGAAGATGAATTTTCCGGAAAAATTCATGAATTTTCAAAAAGGATTGTCCAGCTTGACTGGCCAATGGACAAAATTGCTCAATGCTTACATACTTTTGAAAAAATATTATTTGCTAAATTGCTTGAGAAACAAATACCGAGTGATCCGCTTGAATTATTATCAGAGATAGAGAAAGTTACCTCACCGGTTAATCGGGAAGTATTTCTGCAATATACCTCTTCATATGAAAGAACCATTAATCTCCAAAAAATGGCTCTGCAAGAATTGTCTGCGCCGTTGATTCCGGTTTTTGATAGCATCACTGTTATGCCATTGATTGGAACGATTGATACGGACCGTGCCAAAAGAATTATGGAAAATTTATTAAAAGGGGTCGTTAAATACCGTTCTGAAGTGGTGCTGATTGATATAACCGGTGTGCCTGTTGTGGATACGATGGTAGCCCATCACATTATACAAGCTGCAGAAGCAGTTCGTCTTGTAGGAGCAAAAAGCTTGCTTGTCGGCATTCGCCCTGAAATTGCGCAAACGATAGTGAATCTAGGCATTGATTTAAGTCAAATTACGACGAAAAATACCCTTCAAAAAGGCATCGAAGCTGCGCTTGAAATGACCAATCGAAAAATTGTTTCAATGGGTGAACGCAGATGATGAAAACGTCAAAAATACCTATTTTAAAACTGTATAATAATCTATTAATTTCAATACAGTGGGAGCTGGACGACAAAACAGCGATGCAATTTCAGGAAGATTTATTAAAGAAAATTCATGAAACAGGAGCAACAGGTGTTGTCATTGATTTAACTTCGGTTGATGTCATTGATTCATTTATCGCCAAGATTTTAGGGGACTGTGTCAACATGTCTAAGTTAATGGGGGCAACGGTCGTATTGACAGGTATTCAGCCTGCAGTGGCTATTACGCTGATCGAATTAGGCATTGAACTGGAAGATATTCATACTGCGCTTGACTTGGAAAAAGGGCTGGAATTGCTTAAGGAGCTGGAGGATTAGAATGGATGGCCAATCCTGTGTAATGATTATGAACGAATGGGATATTGTGGCTGCCCGCCAATTGGGTCGTCATGCTGCGAAAGAACTTGGATTCGGCGCAGTGGACCAAGCACGGATTACCACCGCAATATCAGAATTAGCAAGGAACATTTATCATTATGCAAATGGTGGGAAAATTTACATCGACAAAATTGAAGAAAAAGAAAAAAAAGGAATTAAAATTACCGCCTCTGATCATGGACCGGGAATTCCTGATATTCGCAAGGCAATGGAGGATGGATTTACGACGTCAGGAGGACTTGGGGCTGGATTGCCTGGTGTTAAGCGCTTAATGGACGAATTTTATATCGACTCAAAGACAGGCGAAGGGACCGTTGTACAAGTGGTGAAATGGCTTCGTTAGGAGGATTTTATGGCGTTTGATGATGATATTCAAATGAAATATAAAGAGATGTTAGCAAATTACATTCAAGAACTGACCGAACAAGCTTTATATGAAGGGCAGCGCTTCAGTTGGAAAGCAATTGAACATAAAATACCGCCTGAGGAAATCATCAACATCCATTTAAAAGTTTTAAAAGAATTATTTCCAGACATACCAAAAAAGATTTTAGATTCCTTTGACTTTTTATTGGAGGTAATGGTTGGTTATGGTCTGGCTTATCAAGAACATCAATTTTTGAGGGGCAGGCAGCTTGAGCTGAAATCCGAAATTGAAATTGCAGCAAACGTACAGCAGGCACTGCTGCAAACAAATATTCCAAAAGTCGAAGAATTGGACATAGGGGTCATCAGCGTTCCTGCCAAAATTATGAACGGAGATTATTACCAGTTTGCAGAACATGAAAACACAATGAGCGTTGCGATTGCGGATGTCATAGGCAAAGGCATACCTGCAGCATTGTGTATATCAATGATTAAATATGCGATGGACAGCCTCCTGGAATCAAGGCAAAATCCGAGCTACATATTAGAAAATTTAAATAGAGTTGTTGAACAAAACATCGATGTCAATATGTTTATTACCATGTTTTTTGGTAAGTACGATTTTCGGACGAATAAGATTACATATGCATCTGCAGGACATGAACCGGGCTTTTATTATTGCGCCAGCGAGGATCACTTTTATGACCTTCAATCAAAAGGGCTTGTTTTAGGTGTTGACCGGCAAGTGAAATATGAGCAATATGAATTAAATCTTTTCCAAAACGATATGATTATTCTTTTGTCAGATGGAGTAACTGAAACAAGAACGAAGGAAGGATTTATTGATAGAGCTGCAGTGACGAGCGCCATCCGAGCTCATTTACATTTGCCTGCTCAACAAATAGTAGAAAATATTTATAAAGATTTTGAGAAAATGCAAGGTTTTCAATTGCGGGATGATTTCACCTTAATCATTATGAAAAAAAATGTTTAAACGGCTTCGAAAAAGGGTATAAGTGAATGGATGATTTTGTCTTTTATGAGGGGGATCAGAATGAATCTTGAAATTGATATTAAAAGGGAAAAAAAGGTTTCGTATGTGCATCTAAAAGGAGAGATTGATGCCTATACTGCGCCAGCGCTAAAAAATAAACTTGCGCCCATTTCTGAGGAAAGCGAACCTTTTATTGAAGTCAACCTAAAAGATGTTGAATATATGGACTCAACCGGATTAGGAGTTTTTGTCGGATTGTTGAAAACGGTCAGAAAACAAGGCGGAAAGCTGAAATTGACAAATTTGTCGCCGCGGCTGGAGCGCTTATTTCATATTACCGGTTTGGACAGCATCATCGAGATTTCAAGAAAAGGTGAGGATTAATGGATAAATGTATTGATTACATTGAAATGAAAATACCTGCGAAAACTGAGTATATAGGGATTGTCAGATTGACTCTATCCGGTATCGCCAATAGAATGGGGTACACATATGATGACATTGAAGATTTAAAGATTGCCGTCAGTGAAGCGTGTTCAAATGCGGTGCAGCATGCCTACGGTCATAATGAAAACGGTGAAGTGAGAATCGGCTTCAGCTTGTTTGAAAATCGATTAGAGATCACTGTTTCAGACGATGGAAAAAATTTCGATTTATCAAAAATGAAAGAAAACACCGGGCCTTATTCTCCTTCCATGCCGATTGAAAAATTGAGCGAGGGCGGTTTAGGTTTGTTTCTAATTAAAACGCTAATGGATGAAGTGACAATCGATATGAACTCAGGAGTAACTGTCAAGATGTCCAAGCTTTTAAATGAGGAGCGAATGAGAAATGAACAAACCTCATGGTCAAAAACGAAGCAATAACGAAATCCATGAACTCATTCGTCAAGTTCAGGAAAATAAAGATGAAAAAGCACAAGAACAAATTATTGAACTTTATCAGCCAATTGTTGTTGCACTGGCAAAAAAGTACTCAAGTTCGAAAATGTATCAGGAGGATTTGGTACAGGTCGGGATGATCGGTTTATTGGGAGCGATTGATCGCTTCGACCCAACAGTTGGGAAATCATTTGATGCGTTTGTTGTTCCAACGATTATTGGAGAAATCAAACGCTATCTTCGGGATAAAACGTGGAGCGTCCATGTGCCCCGCAGAATGAAAGAACTTGGACCAAAAATAAATGCAGCGGTGGAGCAGTTGACGAGTCAGCTGGAGCGCTCTCCGAAGGTCAAGGAAATAGCAGAATATTTAGGAGCAGCTGAGGAAGAAGTTTTGGAAGCTATGGAAATGGTCAAAAACTATCATACGCTTTCTGTTGATCACTCAATAGAAGCTGGACCGGATGGAACCGCGGTCACCATTTTAGATCTTGTCGGACAAAAAGACGAGGGCTTTGAACGCATTCTTCAAAAACTGACTATTGAAAACATTATGCACGTTTTAACTGAGAGAGAAAAAGAAATTATTCTACATTCTTTTTATCATAACCGCAGTCAAAAAGAAATAGGTGAAATTTTAGGTATCTCCCAAATGCATGTTTCCAGACTATTGCGCCAAGCATTAAAAAAATTAAAAAAAGCTGTTCACGCTGATCCAATGGAGATAGGGCAATGATTCAATATCAAGAAACTGAACATATTCAATTTTTGACATGTCAGGTTGGAAAAGTAGGCAGTGCTTATTGTGGAGACAGTTTTTTCACCTGTACGGACGAGCATAGATTTGTTTGTGTTGTCGCAGATGGGTTGGGAAGTGGACAAGTTGCGCGTGAATCATCTGAAATCATATGCCAAACGGTGAAGCAATACCAGCAGGAAACTGTACATGAGATTTTTAAACAGTGCCATAAGAAATTAAAAGGTAAAAGAGGCGCGACAGTCGGAATATTAAAGGTGGATTTCGTAGACAAAACTATTACATACGGCTCGGTAGGAAACGTTCGTTTCATCTTATATTTGCCTTCTGGGGAATACATTTATCCAATTCCAACCGCTGGATATTTACCTGGTAAAATGAAGAAATATCGCATCCGCACTTTTTCATATGAAAAAGGGTCAAAATTTATTATTCACACTGATGGCCTTTATGCTTCAAACATTAAAACGGCGTTAAAAGATCATTCTTCTATTCACGAGATTGCGAAAGGCTTCAATAAATTTCTTTCCGATCGGACAGATGATTTAACTTATATAATCGGGCAGCTTTTTTAATTGTTGGGACAATCGGATGGATAACGGTTGTCTTTTTATGTTGAAAAAATTTTTGATAAAATGTTTATGTAGATGGAAATAGTAGTGGAGGCTAAAGAATGTTAAATAATGAGAAAATTTTTCAAATGTTAAGCAGCGAATTATCAATATCCACCAAACAAATTCAAAATGTCATTGCATTGCTTGAAGACGGCAACACCGTTCCTTTTATTGCGCGGTACAGAAAAGAACAAACAGGCGCTTTAAATGAAGTGGAAATACGAAACATTAGTGAGCGCTGGCAATACATACAAAACCTTGAAAAAAGAAAAGAAGAAGTTATTCGGTTAATTGAGGAACAAGGAAAACTAACAGAATCTTTGCGAAATGAAATACTGGCGGCTGAAAAATTGCAGCAAGTTGAAGACTTGTATCGGCCATACCGGCAAAAAAGAAGAACGAAAGCAACGATTGCAAAAGAAAGGGGGCTTGAGCCTTTAGCCAAATGGATATATTCCTTGCCGCTAGCGGGATCGATTGAAGAAGAAGCCGAAAAATACATCAATGAAGAGAAAGAAATCCATACGGTTGAAGATGCTCTCTCTGGTGCAAAAGATATTATTGCAGAATGGATTTCAGACGATCCGAATTATCGGCAATGGATAAGGGAGCAAACGTTGAAAGAAGGTATGGTCGTCTCAACGTGTAAAGACGAAGAAAAAGATGAGAAAAAAGTATTCGAAATGTATTACCAATATGAAGAACCGATCAAAAAAATCGTTCCCCATCGTGTTTTGGCGTTAAACAGAGGGGAGAAGGAAGGGATTTTAAGGGTGGCAATCGAGCCGCCGACAGAACAAATAGTAGCCTATTTGAAGAAAAAAGTTGTTTCGGATCAAAGGACAATTGCTGCTGATATTTTAATTGAAACGTTGGAGGATGCGTATAGACGGCTCATACAGCCTTCGATTGAGCGGGAGATTAGAAAAGAATTGACTGAAAAAGCTGAAGATCAGGCCATTCGTGTTTTTTCCGAAAATTTAAGAAAACTGCTCCTTCAACCTCCATTAAAAGGAACGATCGTTTTAGGAATCGACCCGGCTTACCGTACAGGATGCAAGCTTGCGGCAGTCGATGAAACTGGAAAAGTTCTTTATATTGATGTGATTTATCCTCATCCGCCAAAAAATGAAATAGAAAAATCAAAACAAAAGCTGATCGATATTATTCAACGCTTCCAAATTGAAGTAATCGCTATCGGCAATGGAACAGCTTCAAGAGAAACAGAACAATTTGTTGCAGATGTAATAAAAGAATTAAAAGAAGATATTTATTATTTAATTGTTAACGAGGCGGGAGCAAGTGTTTATTCAGCTTCTGATTTAGCCCGGGAAGAGTTCCCAGATCTTGAAGTCGAAGAACGCAGCGCAGTATCCATTGCTAGAAGGCTTCAAGATCCGCTTGCTGAATTGGTGAAAATTGATCCTAAATCAATCGGTGTTGGTCAATACCAGCATGATGTATCCCAAAAGAAATTGCATGACTCTTTAACGTTTGTTGTGGAAACAGTTGTCAACCAAGTCGGTGTCAACGTAAATACTGCTTCGCCGTCTCTGTTGCAATACGTATCTGGATTATCAAAAACAGTGGCTCATAATATTGTGAAACGAAGAGAAGAAATTGGAAAATTTGTGAATCGCAACGATTTAAAATCCATCCCACGGCTTGGGGAGAAAACGTATGAGCAATGTATCGGCTTTTTAAGAATATTGGACGGCGACGATCCGCTTGACAGGACGAGCATTCATCCTGAAAGCTATGAAGACGCTAGAAAACTGCTGTCAAGCCTTTCATTGACAGTCGATGATATCGGTACAGAACTGTTGAAAGATAAAATCAGATCGCTGAATATTCAAGAAACTTCAAAAGCCTTGCATATTGGCGAATATACTTTGAAGGATATATGCGATGCTTTAATGAGACCGGAGCGCGATCCTCGTGATGAAGTTCCAAAACCTCTTTTGAAAAAAGATGTGCTGCAGCTTGAAGACTTGAAAGAAGGAATGGAGCTGCAAGGAACGGTTCGAAACGTAGTAGACTTTGGTGTATTTGTTGATATCGGCGTTAAACAGGATGGACTTGTGCACATTTCAAAATTAAGCAAACAATATGTAAAGCATCCTTTGGACGTTGTTTCGGTTGGGGACATCGTGACAGTCTGGGTGGAAAAAGTTGATGTTGATAAAGGAAGAGTCGCTTTAACAATGGTTAAATAAATAACAACAGAAATCACGGCTGTCGGCAAAGTCGACAGCTGATTTTTTATCAACCTTATATTGCATGCTGATGGAAGCAAACAACGATCTATCAACCAAAAATTTTGAAAAAAAGTTAGTCTATTCTTTGAGAGCTGTTGAATTATGAGCAATGCTTTTTTCTATAGAAATACCAGCATTGATTTAATAACTTGATTTGATAAACGTTTTTTTCATAATATGCTTTCTTCATTTGATTTATAAGCCAATTCGGCATTGGTTAATACCTCCTTGGATGTATTGTTCTTTTTGGCTTGCCATTTTATGGTCAAGAAAAAAAGCATATGCTAAAATAAAATATGTGAGTCCGATTAGATGTAGTAATATTTATTGTATGCGTTAAGTTGTTGTCCTGTTCAACATGTTTTTAAAGTAGGTGCAGTACATTGAATGATGACCAGCTTCAAAAACTTGTGGAGCAAATTTCACTATCCTTTTTTGGGAAAAAATTTGTTCACAAAGCGTATTTTAATCACCGTCTTCGAACAACAGGCGGAAGATATTTATTAAACAGCCATGATATTGAAGTGAATAAAAAATATTATGAACAATACGGAATGGACGAATTAATAGGGATTATTAAGCATGAACTTTGCCACTACCATCTTCATATCGAAGGAAAAGGTTTTCGGCATCGGGACTCTGACTTTAAAATGCTTTTAAAAAAAGTAGGTGCACCTAGATTTTGCACACCATTAAGAGAAAAAAATAAAAATAATATTATTTATATTTATAAATGCCTATCATGTATGAGCACTTTTATTCGCCGTAGAAAAATGAACCCAGAACGATATTTATGCGGAAAGTGCGGAGGAAAAATTCAATTTTATAAAAATAATGGTTGACGAAAAGGAGAAAGATATGATAAAGTATAAAAGCCGTCGCTAATTGGATGGCAGCGAAAAACAATATATAATGAACTGTTGACAAAATTATAAATGCTCATTACAATGGTTACAGTCGTCAATTTTTTTTCTTCATTCCGCAGTAGCTCAGTGGTAGAGCATTCGGCTGTTAACCGAACGGTCGCAGGTTCGAATCCTGCCTGCGGAGCCATTTGGAGAGCTGTCCGAGTGGTCGAAGGAGCACGATTGGAAATCGTGTAGACGGTCAACGCCGTCTCAAGGGTTCGAATCCCTTGCTCTCCGCCAGAATGAAATTTTTGGCCCGTTGGTCAAGTGGTTAAGACACCGCCCTTTCACGGCGGTAACACGGGTTCGAATCCCGTACGGGTCATTCATATTTACTGAAATAGGAAGTTGAAAAACTTCCTATTTCTAACTTTAAAAAATCCAAAACAAAAAGTCTTTACATAGCGTTCAAAAAATGTTACAATAAATTTTGTGACTTTTTGATGGGCTATAGCCAAGCGGTAAGGCAACGGACTTTGACTCCGTGATGCGCTGGTTCGAATCCAGCTAGCCCAGCCACTTATTATAAAAATAATAAGAGCCATTAGCTCAGTCGGTAGAGCAACGAGCAAGGCTTCGTTGAATAAGCAGCGAGTTGTCCCGACGCATCCAGCATCCTTGAGAAAGCTGGAAGAGGAAGGGACATCTGACCAACTTTAAAACAGATTAGAAGAAATTACTTTTTATGAGCCATTAGCTCAGTCGGTAGAGCATCTGACTTTTAATCAGAGGGTCGGAGGTTCGAATCCTCCATGGCTCACCATTTTGACGCGGGTGTGGCGGAATTGGCAGACGCACTAGACTTAGGATCTAGCGCCTTACGGCGTGGGGGTTCAAGTCCCTCCACCCGCATATTCGCGGTAGTGGCGGAATGGCAGACGCGCTAGGTTGAGGGCCTAGTGGGGGCGACCCCGTGGAGGTTCGAGTCCTCTCTACCGCACCAAAAAAGTGTTGACATCATATTTTAAGTGAGTTACAATAAAAAACCTGTGGAATGCGCCCGTAGCTCAATTGGATAGAGCGTTTGACTACGGATCAAAAGGTTAGGGGTTCGACTCCTCTCGGGCGCGCCATATACGGGAAGTAGCTCAGCTTGGTAGAGCACATGGTTTGGGACCATGGGGTCGCAGGTTCGAATCCTGTCTTCCCGATTTTGATCAATATAGGCTTAAAAGCAAAATTGCATGAATAAATTAAGATATGTGGGTGTAGTTTAGTGGTAAAACCTCAGCCACGAGCGACACTTCAATGAATAATCTGCGAGTTACCTCGACGCATTTACATCCTCGAACAATGCTGGAAGAGGAAGAGGCATGGAAAATGCGTGTTTATCATCTAAATAGAAAAACAAATATTTTCGCGCGGGTGTAGTTTAGTGGTAAAACCTCAGCCTTCCAAGCTGATGTCGTGGGTTCGATTCCCATCACCCGCTCCAAAATGATCCTTGAAAACTGAACAAAACGAAAAGCGTGCCTGTTGATTCTGACAAGAG